>ERZ773224.3006-NODE-3006-length-15993-cov-5.629000_pt1 | contig 15993 bp, 7 predicted proteins | sample MGYA00580526_ERZ773224 | MGnify/ENA primary metagenome ERZ773224 (study PRJEB29015, sample SAMEA2737743) | human gut metagenome | biome: human gut; feature: human-associated habitat; material: faeces | place: China | collected 2012 ... | reverse complement strand
AGGGACGCTCGACGACTCGGAAGCCTGCTTCGGCGTGAAGATCTGGCCGGACAGCGGCTCGGACAGCTGCGTGCAGCTCTATTGGTCGGACAGCTTCGGCGTGTGCGGCACAGGGCTGAAGGAAGAGACCCTGACGCTCGCCGGAGACAGCGTCTCCGCCGGGTATTATGACGGCAACAAAAACTGGACGTTTCTCAGCTTTCAGGGCAAAAACAGCGGCATCGTCGCCTGGGCCGATCCGAACGCCGGCTGGTTCGCGGGCAAGGGCGACCAGCTGCTGGCCGTGCTCGATACGGTCGAATGGGAACCGGCAGCATAAATAAGGTCATAAAAAAATACGCCCCGCAGCAGAAGCTCTGCTGCGGGGCGATTCTTGTAATATGTTATTTCGCCTTATTTCACCGCGGCCGCGCCTACCTCGGGCCGTACGGGAATGCCGGAGTCACTCACTGTCTCAATATTCGAAACCGTCTATGCAGTTCATTTCATCCAGCGTGTATTGGTCAACACTCCACTCCACAATCAAACCATCTACTTCCCACCACGTGGAATTATCCTGCCGGAAAACCTCGACGGCAAGTCGAGCGTCACCTTCATTTTTAAATACACCGAGGTTCCGGCTATATTCAAATTCATATTCCGCATCGTGAATGTAGACATTGGCCAGATAAACGAGCACCGCATGCTCTTCCACTTCGTGCGCAAAAACGACAAATCCGTTGGGATAATCACAAAAGCCGGGAATGCTGCGATACTTTTCGATTGCTGCTGCCACCCGCTCCGCCGACGAAAAGCAGCCGAGCATCGCGCAATCCCCGTAGTGGAAGCGGCCATCCGCCAGCGTTTCCGCCCCGTGCATGTGCACCAATTCATAAATTTTCATCTGTCGTTTTCTCCATGACTTCTGTGATCTCCGCAAGCAGAATTTCTGCGCGGCACTGCCATGATAGCAGGCGTGCGAAAACCTGTCAACACGCCAGTGCAGCGGTCGATAAAGGCTCCATAAGGCATGTATCTCACGTATTTGCAAAAACACCTCGCAGCGGCAAGTGCTGCTGTGAGGTGTCTCTTTGTTATTTTGCCTCAGCGGGAATAGCGGCGGATGCCGCTTCCTCGGCCACTTCGGCCTCGGGCTGCGCGGCGGCAAAGCCCTGCGCAAGGCCGTGCTCGCGGATGTACTTGCGGTTTTTGTACACGCCGACGGTCAGGAACGGAACGACCACGACCGCGATGCCGAGATAGCCGCAGTAGCCATAGCCGTACTTGATGATGTTCGTGAGGCCGGCCATGGAGATGGACATGGACAAAATGATGATGAACGCGGACACGATGGCGCTGCGCACCGGCGCGGACTGGATGCCGCGGAACATCGGCAGCTTCTCAAAGCGGGCGACGAAGCCGAAGATCGTCGTCACGCCCGTGGAGATAAGGCAGAGCATGAGGCAGACGCCGTAAACTGCGGTGAGCGCGCGGATGCCCATCGAATTGCAGACGGTGAGCGTGGGGATGGTCGTGCCGCCGTCCACGGCGGTGTAGACGCCGCGCCAGCAGATGAGCATGAACACGGAGAGCACGAGCGCGACCGCATTCATGACAAAGGAGATCCACATGGCCTTGGCACAGCCCTGCTTGCTGCGCATGGTCGTGCCGCAGGCGATCATGGTCGGGAGCGTGACGCACTGGAAGCCGGCATAGGTGAAGGCATTAAAGATCGCTTTGGGGACATTGGCAAAGCCGGTCGTCCGGAAATCCGCGGAGAGCACCGTGAACAGCGGCGACTCGCTCTTGAAAATGCCGATGGCGTAGATGGTGATGGCGGTGACGAGGATGGCGATGCCCATATAGGTGGACGCCGCGCGGACGATGCCGGCGCCGAAAATGGTCAGGAGCAAGACGAGGCAGCCGACGGCCACAACGCCGAGATAATAGTTCACGCCGAAATAGCTCCGCAGCGCGGACGCCGCGCCCGAGATGGCCGCCGCGACGGCCATGAGCACCATGATGTAAAAGAAGATCTCAAACAGCCACTCGATCTTGTCAAAGGGGTGGTAGAGCGTCTCGAACAGCTGCTTATAGCTCGTCAGGCCGCGGGAATTGTACATGATCATGGCCTCACGCATCGTGAGCGTGAGCAGCAGCATGGCCACGATGGCCGACACGATGCCGGCCCAGCCGAGGCCGACGTAATACGTATTGGCCTGGTTGCCGGTCGCAAAGCCGCCGCCGGCGTGCGCGGAAAAGAGCACCGCGCCGACCGAGAAGGCGGCGAAAAACGGGGGCTTGGGGATGGTTCTGGTTCTGGTTTGGGTTTTCATGATTCGTTCCTCCTGCAAAATGATCTGATGGTTTGGCAGGAAAAAAGAAAACCCTCCGCCTTTCCTGCCCTCTGGCAGAAGAGACGAAAGGCCGAAAACCCTCCGCGGTACCACTCTTCTTCGCCCCCAAATCAGGGGACGCACTCACACGGGATACCATCATATCCCTGCACAATAACGGGCGCACCCGTCTGCACCTACTCATCGTTCAGCGCAGCCGCTGTTCAGCCAGTTCGGCAGGTCTGTACGCTTTGTGCCTCGCACCACCCGGCACTTCTCTGAAAGGACGTTCCTGCTTACTACTCTGTGTCTTCGCGTTTGATGGCTTGATGATAACACCCGTATCCGGCGCGCGTCAAGGCACGCATTCACCGAAAAAAGTTGAAAAATTCGAAGGAAATTTGTCGGATCCATGCATCCAGCTGCCGCGCAAAAAGCCGGCCGTTTCCGAAGAAACGGCCGGCTCGTGCTCAGGTTTTGGTATGTGCGTTACCGGGTGCGGCTCACTTGGCGAAGTAGTTATACAGGAAGCGCACCATATGCGCACGTGTGCAGTTCATCAGCGGGCTGAAGGTCGTGCTGCTCGTGCCGTTCGTAACGCCCTCGGCCGCAGCCCACGCCACGGCATCGGCATAGTAAGCCGTTGCCGGGACGTCGGCAAACGTCGTCTTGTTCTCCACAGCCGGAGCGCCGACATAGCGGTACAGGAACGTGACGCACTGCGCACGGTTCGCAGTCAGGTTGGGACTGAAGTGATGGTCATCCGTGCCGTTCGTGATGCCCTCGCCCACGGCCCAGAGCACCGCCTGATAGTAGTAGGCATCCTCCGAGACGTCCACGAACGGATTGTTCATCGACTTGGGCGTCGGCTTGCCGGCGGCGTTCCACAGGAACATGACCGCCTGCGCGCGGGTGCAGCTCATATCGGGCGAGAAATGATCCTTGCTCGTGCCGTTCGTGACACCCGCATCTGCGGCCCACTGGACGGCGTCGTAGTACCAGGCGTCCTCCGCCACATCGACAAAGACGATGGCGGGCTTGTCCTTCGTGAACGCTGCCGTGATGATCTCGCTGGCCGTGCAGCCGTCCTTGACGGCGATGGCCTTGACCGTTGCGGACTCCGTGAGCGTGAACGCGCCGGTGTAGAGCGTGCTGTCGGCCGTCGGGTCGCTGCCGTCGAGCGTGTAGTAGATGCGCGCGCCCTCGGTCGCACAGGTGATGGTGACCGTCTGTTTGCCGGTGAAGGTGCCGCCGTTCGGGTCGATGACCGGAGCGGCCGCAGACTGCAGCACGGGGATCGTCGGCGCATTGCCCTGGCGGACGATGCCGTCGAGCACCCAGCTGTCGATCGTGAGCTTGGCTTCGCGCACCACGATGTCAAAGTCGGAAATGCCCTGGGCAAGTGCCGTGCGCAATTCCTTATCCTCGCACTGGTTGTCGTTGAGCAGGTCGCGGAAGGCCTCACTGCGGAGCTCCGCCGCGGTCATGCCGGCGGTCTCCTTGACAACGCCGGTGTTGCCGAGCATGGTCACGTTCTCACCGACCGCCTTGGGCTCGGCGATGACCGAGTTGCCGGAGCGCTGCTCCTGCTCCTTGTTGAAGTAGCCGTAGATGATCGTGCCGATGGCGGTGTTGCGGCCGGTGATGCCGCCGATATCGCCGGTGGCGTTCTTGGACACCAGCTTCACGTCGGCGTAGTTGTTGCCGGCCACACCGGCCTGCATGCCGGCGATGCCGCCGATGGTGGCGGAGTTGACACCGGCCTCGGCATAGATGCTGCCGCGGGCATAGTTGTTGGCGACGATGGCAAAGCCGTCCTGGCCGACAATGCCGCCGGCGAGCGCCGTGCCGCCGGTCGAGATCGACGTAATGTCGACCTGCGCGCCGCAGTTGAGGATCATGCTGTTGTAGCAGTAGGCCGTGATGCCGCCGTTCTGGCTCCAGTCAACGGACTTGTTGTAGATCGTACCGGAGACGGTGCAGTTGTTGATGACGGCTCCGGCGCCGGTCTCGCTGTTGTCGGTGACACCGGCGATGATGCCGGCATAGGTACGCACGGCATCCAGACGCGCGATGTAGATCTCCGCATCCGCCACGGCGAGATTGCGCACGACTGCGCCGTCAATGCAGGCGAACAGGCCGGCGGAAACATAGTCCGCAGGCGTTTCCTGCGTGCCGATCTTCATGCCGCGGATGCAGTGGTTCTGCCCGTCGAAGATACCGGCAAAGTAGTGGCCGCCCGCGCTGCCGACCGGCATCCACTGGGCGTCGCCGAGGTCGATATCGGCCGTGAGCACGATGTACTCACCGTCGAAGTGCTCATCGGCGTTGACCGCCGCGGCAAAGGCGCGCAGCTGCGCCGCCGTTGCGATCTGATATGGATCGTTCTGCGTGCCGGTGCCGCCCGCGAAGATGGAGGACGGATCGGCAGGATCATAGGTGCTCGTATCGCCGAGCAGCGCCTTGTTGACGGCGACGGACAGCGCCGCTTTGAGCGTCTGGTCATCGCTCGTACCGTCGGAGGCGTTCTTCACGGTCTGGTCTTTGAGCAGCGCCGCGAGAATGCTCTCGCTGTTGGCAGCGTCAAAGTCGGCCGGGGCGACGACCTCGGCGGAGACGATCTTCTTGTCGGCCACTGTGATGCGCACGATGACCTTCTTGTTCGCGTCGCGGCCGTAGTAGATGCCGTCCTTGTAATCGTAGTTGATGCTCGGATCCGGGCGCTCGACCGGGACATAGGTGATGTTTGCGTTGTCGGTGCCGAACACGACGGCGCCGTCCTGAAGCGTCCAGGTGCGCAGCGCGGCGGGCAGGTCGTCCTCCGAGATCGGGAACGCGCCGAAGTTGCCGTTGAGCTTGTCGGCGAGTGCCTGCGCGGTCATGTCCGCTGCCGGGAGCGCCTCGACGTTGCTGACGAACGAGCCGCTCATGAATTCGCCGTCCTCATTGTAGCCGGACGGGACCTGGCTGCCGAACGCGACCGGCGGGTCGAATGTCTGATCCTTGATGGTCAGCTGCGCGCCGTCGCTGAAGTAGGAGTCGTAGCTCTCGCTGATGGCGGTGGCCATACCGGCGATGGCGCCGACATAGCGCGTCCAGCTGCGGGAGGTGCAGTTGCTGGTGGTGTAGCAGTTAGCGATGGTACCGGCCTGGCAGCCTGCGATGCCGCCGAGGTAGGTCACGCCGCCGTCGTCCACGTTCTCGCGGTCGGTCTCACCGGAGATATCGCCGAACGTGTAGCAGTTAACGATCATGCCGTAGGCGTTCATGGCAGTGATGCCGCCGGCCTCGGCGTTGGCCGTCTTGCAGAAGGCATCGAGCGTGACGTCGGTCCAGGAGTTGAGGATGTAGCTGCGCTGGCTGTAGCCGATCAGGCCGCCGGTAAAGCTGTTGTTTTTGTACTCGCCGTCTTCGGTGCGCACGGTGATGTCACCGGTCGCCCAGCAGTTGTTGATGATGGCAAGGTCGCAGCAGCCGGCCAGCGCGCCGCCGATGGCGGACTCCTTATCGGCCATGAGGTGGATGCTGACGTTCTCCATGCCGAGGTTTTCCACAACGGAGCCGTTCATGAGCGCTGCGAACAGGCCGAAGTACACGCGCTGCTCCGCACTGACCGGGGCGGTCTTGCTGCCGATGGCCATGTTGGAGATCTTGTGGCCCTGGCCGTCGAAGCTGCCGCGGAAGGCCTGCGTGCCGTTGGCCAGGTGGCCGATCGGCGTCCAGGCTTCGCCTGCGAGGTCGATGTCCGCGCCGAGGACGATGTATTTGCCGGAGTAATCCGTCTTGGCAAACGAAGCCGCAAACGCCTTGAGCTGGTCAGGGTTCTGGATGACCCAGGGGTCGGCCTCCGTGCCGGAGCCGCTCTCGAAGAAGTCGAGCACCGGCGCGTCGGGCTGGACAAAGACGTCCGCGCCGAGCACGGTCTTGCCGTCGCGCGCTTCCCAGCCGTACCACGCGGCGGGACGCATGGCAATGAGCATGTCGGTCGTGAAGTCGATGTCGTCGCTCGTGAGGAACTTGTCCGTGGCGGCGAGGCCCTCGGCCGTCAGGCCGTGGTTCATGGTGTCGACAAAGGCGGCGCTGGAGGTGTCCACACCGGCGACGTTGTTCGTGTCGCCGCTGACGAGATCGCCGATGGCGGTCGCGCTGCCGGACGTGCCGTTGACAGACACGGTAGCCTTGCTGTTATAGTAGCAGTCGGTCACGATGCCGTTGTAGCTGCGGCCCGTGGACATCTGGCCGATAAGGCTGCCCACGGCCGGTTCATCCGGCGTGATGGCCATCGTCAGTGCAACATTGCCGGCTGCGTAGCAGTTGTGGAACAGACCGGTCGCCTGGCCGACGAGACCGCCGACGGAGGCGCTTACCTTGGAAGAGGTCGTATAGCCCGAAATGGCCGTCACGTCGCCGAGGGCGGCGCAGTTGGCGATCATACTGCCGTTGGAGTTCGTGGCAACGAGGCCGCCGGCCGAGCACAGGCCTTCGGTGGATTTGACCTGCACGGTCACATCCGTCCAGGAGTTGGTGAGGTAAGCATCGAGGTAGAGCGATGCGGTCAGGCCGCCGCCATACGCCCACTGCTTGCCCTCCGTGCTGACGATGCCGCCCACGACGGAGCAGTGATCGATGCGCGCATTCTTGCCCATGCCGAGGTTACCGCCGACGAGACCGCCGACGAACGGACGTTCATAGTCAGCGGTGATTTTGCCGTACACTGCAACGTTGGTCAGGTTCAGGTTCGAGAGCGTGGCGCCGTTTGCCAGCACGTCGAAGAAGCCGACGCTTTTCTGCTCGAGCGGCGCGAGCTCGGTGCCGATGCGCACGCCGGAGACGGTGTGGTTGCGGCCGTCAAAGTTACCGGCGAAGTAGTGGATGGGCGTCCACGCACCGTTGAGGGTGATGTCCGCGTCGAGCGCGACATACTGGCCCGCGTAGTCGACCGCGTTGTCGCCGGTGGTGGAGGCGGCAAATGCGCGCAGCTGCGCCTCCGTCTTGATGACGAAGGGATCGGCCTTGGTGCCGGTGCCGGAGGCAAAGATGCTCTCGGCCTTCACGCCGAGCAGGACTTTGCCGTCGGCAGCGCCCCAGCTCTGCCAGACCGCCGGACGCATGGCCGCAAGGCCCGCGGCCGTGTAGCCGGAGAACTTGCCGCTGTTGATGAGGTATTCATCCGTCGCGGCGAGGCCCTCGGTGGAGATGCCCTGGTTCATAACGGCGGCAAAGGCGTCGTTCGTAACGTCGTCCTGCGCCGTGATCTTGTTGTAGTTGATGCCGCTGTACCAGCTGTCAGGCGTCTTGCCGACCGCGATGAGGTCCTTGCTCTCGCCGTTGACGGTGAGCACCGCCTTGCTGCTGTAGTGGCTGTCCACGACGGCACTGCCGCTCTGCTCGCCGATGAGCATGCCGGCATAGGCGTCATAGTCGCTGCTGGCATTCGTCAGAGTGACGCTGCCGGCCGCGTAGCAGTTTTCCGTCAGGAACGGGGCCGAGGCCAGCAGGCCGCCCGCTCTGGTGCGGTTATACTGCAGGCTGTTGCCGCTGGCGGTGACATCGCCGAGCGCGGCACAGTTGCCGACGAAGCTGCTGCTGCCGAACGTGCCAACAAGGCCGGCCGCGTTGGCAACATACTTGCTGCTGGTGGCCGCGACGTCGATATCCGTGTAGCAGTTGGTAACGTAGTTGGTGCCGCCGAGTCTGGCAGCGAGGCCGCCCGCGTACACGTGCATGCCGGAGGACGCGGAAATGGTACCGCCCGTGACCGAGCAGTTGTCGATGCGGACGTCGGCGCCCATGGTCTGGCCGCCGGCGATCAGGCCGCCGGCATAGACGGTATCATCCAGGCTGCTGCCCGTGCGCACGACGTTGACCGAAACGTCCGTCAGCTTGAGGTTGCTGACCGACGCGCCGTTTGCCAGCGTCTCGAAGAAACCGGCGCTGGTGCGATCCGACGGCTGCGCGCTCGTGCCGATGGTCATGCCGGAAACGGTGTGGCCGTCGCCGTCAAAGCTGCCGCCGAACTTGGCGATCGGCGTCCACGGCTCATCCGAGAGCGCGATATCGGCATCGAGCCGGATGTACAGGTTCGTGGTGCTGAGCTTGCCGTTCTGGGTGGCCTCAGCGAAACCGCGCAGCTGCGCCTCAGTCTCGATGCGGTAGGGGTCAGCCTGCGTGCCCTCGCCGCCGGCGAAGAAGTCGCTCGGATCGACAGGCTGATTGCTGCCCTCACCGGTCGGCAGCAGGCGGCCGTTTTCGACCTGCCAGCTGTTCCAGCCGTTTTCACTCATGCTCAGCAGGCTGTTCATCGTAACGCCGTTGCCCAGCAGGCCGACGGCCTTGCTGGAGAAATACGCCTGCGCATCGGCAAGCTTTTCCTCCGTGAGCGCGTCGGCAAGATTCGTCTCCAGCACGCCGGAGGTGAGCTCCGCCGACGTCAGACCGGCGCACTCTTCCTGGTCGCTGACCGAGTAGCTGAGCGTGGAATAGCCGACCGCGACCGGCTCTGCCACCGCTTCATCGTTATAATAGGTCTGCGCCGCGTCGGCGTTGAACCAGCAGCGGTAAGCGGCCGTGCAATACGCCGGCGCGCCGGCGATGCCGCCGATGGGGACATCGGAACCGTCGCCCGCATCGGACATGGCGTCCATGTGCAGGGTCACGTCGGAGTAGCAGGCGTAGATCGCGCCGCAGCTGTAGCCGACAATGCCGCCTGCGCCGTACATCATGGAGCCTTCGCAGTAGTTGCCGATCGTGCCGAACGCCGCGCAGTTGATGACCGCGGAATCGTTGCTCGTCCAGCCGACGATCCCGCCCGCGCCGGTATCGCTGCCCTTGGCCACGATCTGCACGTCCGCCCAGGTGTTGCACACCAGGCTCTTGCCGCCGTTATTGCCGACGACACCGCCGACGTAGGTGTAGTTGTTGTCACCGGCCGCATCGCTGATGATCGTGCCGCTGACCCAGCAGCCGTCGATCACGCTGCTGTCGCCGGTGCCGGCCGCCAGAATGGCGACTGCAGGGTCTTCATCCGTGGTCTTGTTGTTGATGAACGCATCCTTGACGCCCAGGTTGCGGATCGCACCGCCCTTGCCGACAAGGCCGAAGAGGCTGGCATACTCATACGCGGCGGGCTCGGCTTTCGTGCCGATGGTCAGGCCGGCGATCGTGTGGTTGTCGCCGTTGAAGATGCCGTTGAAGCTGCCGCTGTCGCCGCCGATCGGCGTCCAGCTCTCGCCGGTGAGGTCGAGATCGGCGTCGAGCGTAACATACTGGCTCGCGTAGGTCTCACCACCGTTGACCGAGGCCGCGAACGCCTTGATCTGGTCGACCGTGCGGATCAGATACGGGTCAGACTTCGCGCCGATGCCGGCGGCAAAGATGCCGGTGTCCGGCTGCTCCGGCTCGGTGACGAGCGCCTTGCTCAGCGCGTCGTTGACCGCGGCTTTGACGCCGTTGCTGCTCATGGTCGCGCCGGAAACACCGTCGATCTCGGTGCCGTTGGCCTTGACGATATCGTCAAAGAGCGAGGCGACATTCATAGTTTCCCAATAGCTCTGCTTTTCCTGGCTGACGAGTTCCACCTTGGCGATCTTGCCGTCGGTGATGGTCACTTTGACCTTGATCTCGCCATTTTTGAAGCCCTTTCCGGTGCCCTCATAGACACCGTCCTTGTAGCTCGTGCCCTCCTGGGCATACACTGCGGTCAGATCGCCGCTCGCGCCGGTGTCCGCGGCATAGGCCGGGAGCGCGCAGCCGACGAGCATGACCACCAGCAGCACCAGGGACAGGAGCCGTTTGGTGATTGCCTTGTTCATGGGTTGGTCATTACCTCCTGAAAAAATATGATATGTATATTGTTTGTGCATTCAGCGGATCTGTGTGCGGCCTCACCTTCCCTTTCCGCCGGTCGGTCCCGGCATATCATGCATGCAGTTGATTGTACAAAAGCGTCACGATCTGCGCGCGAATGCAGGGGGCCGCGGGCGAAAAGCAGTTGTTGCCCGTGCCCGTCGTGATCTTATTGGCGGCGGCCCAGCGCACTGCGGCCGCGTAATACGCATTTGCCGGAACGTCCGTGAACGTCTGATCCGCGGCGACCTCCGGGCTGCCGGCGGCGCGCCACATCATCGTCACCGCCTGTGCGCGCGTCACGATGCCGTTCGGGGAGAAGGTCGTGCCGCTCGTGCCGTTGGTGATCTTGCGTTCGACCGCCCAGCACAGGGCTTTGTAGTAGTAAGCATCCGCCGACACGTCCGTAAACGGGACGGTCAGGGAACTCGGTTCCGGTTTGCCGGCGGCGTTCCAGAGGAAGGTCACGCTCTGCGCGCGCGTGCACGTCGCGTTCGGGGCAAAGCAGGTGCTGCTGACGCCGTTCGTGATGCCGCAGCGCTTGGCCCAATAGACGGCTTCGGTGTAATAGGCGTCATCCGGCACGTCGTCGAACGGCGTGACCGGCATCAGCGCGCCGCAGCGGACGCAGACGCCGTTTTGATAGCTGTGGCCGAGCGAATCGCCGGCCGCGACCGTCAGCGTCTCACTGACGGCATCGCAGCGGTCGCACTGCACGTAATACTGCGCAGGCTCGGTGCAGGTCGCTTCCTGCGCGCAGGCGGCGGAAGCCTTGTCATGAAATGCATGGCCGAGCGGGGCGAGCGTGTCACGATAGGTGCCGCCGCAGACGGTGCAGGCATATTCCACCCATCCGGGCTCCGTGCAGGTCGCCGCCCGACGGGCGGACTCCACATACTGGTGCTCATGGGCCGACTGCAGCTGTGTGGTGTACCACAGGCCGCTGGTCTCGCCGCGATAGAGCGTCAGCGGGGTCTCCGTGCTGCGCACGCAGCGGAAATACTGCTTATCCGCGCAGAACTGCAGGCTGCGCGCCATGAAGCGTGCATTTTGAATGACAACGCGGCCATCCTTCCAGCTGATGAGCCAGCGGGCATAGCTGCTGCTGCCGTCCACGTCGGAATTGAGCTGGTCGCTGTTCGAGCGGCAGGCCAGATACAGCGATGACATTGCGCCGCCGAGCCGGATGGTATACTGTTCCGTCCCGGGCACGCGCGTGATCTGCACGGTATACGTGCCGAAAACGCCGGAGACATTTCCGTCCGCGTCCACGGTGATGCCGGTATTGGCAAGCGGCACGGCAGCAGCGGTGCTGCCAAGCGCCGCCCCGTAAACGGTGCCGTCACAGTGCAGGACGCTGTCACCGCCGCGCAGGACATACGTCCCGCTCCAGTCATCCGTGTCCGCCGTGACAGTGGAGAACGCAGGCGTCCGCCCATCCGGCGTGGCAAAGTATTGATAGAGCGCGTAGAGCGTTGTCTCCGCACCTGTGACATCATAGCGCTCACCCGCGCGGAGCACCTGCGCGCTCACGGCCGGGGTCTCGACCGGCTCGGTCGTCCAGCCGACGAAGTGATAATCCTGTGCGTCAGCCGTGGGCGTGCCCGTCGGCTGCGGGAGTGTGATCGGATCGCCGATATAACCGGCGACATCCGGCTGCGTCACGCCGTCCGGCACGGAGAAGTGCACGGCCGCCGGCGTCTTGGCAGCAAAGTGGATCGTCACCTTGCAGTCCTGCCGCAGTGCGGAAATGCGGAAGGTATTGCCGTTCTGCAGCACGGTCGCCGCGCCCTCGGGCGTGACGGTGTAGCCGGAGGCATAATAGCCGGTGTTGGCATTGGCCGTGACGGTCATGCCCCGCTGCGTCACGGAGCCGTGCTCCGGCGTGTCGGTGTCCGCCGTCAGTGCGTAGCGGTCGAGCAGCGCCCAGCCGGAGTTGACATCCTGCAGCGCATCGACATTGCCGTGGCCGGGATAGGTATCATCCGCGGAGACGACGATCGGGAATGCGGCGCGGCCGCGCTGCGCCTCCTCCAGCGTCGTCATCTGATAGTTGGCGGACATGCCGTTGGCCTGGCAGATCTGCGGCGAGCAGTCCCATGCGCCGCAGGCCGTCTTCATGTCCGTGATCGCCTCGGCGACGGTGCTGCCGCCGAGCAGGCTGTCAAAGAACACAGCCTCAAACGTATAGTCGCCGACAAATGTGACCGACTGGCTGTAACCATAAACGGCGCCGAGGCCGCGGTCCATGAGCGGCTTTTCCAGGCCGTCGGTCGCCATGCCGAGGCAGATCGCCATCCAGAGCAGGCCGTTGTTGGCCTGCGCGTCGGCGTCCATGTGGTCGGCAATGACCGTGCCGTCCACGAGGAAATATTTCATGCTGCCGCTCGTGCTGCTGTAAACGGCGTGCCCGCCGTCATAATCCGCCTTGGTCAGGCCGTCGCCCGTCTGCAGGCAGAGGTAAGACGTCGTGGCGCCGGAGGTGTAGTCCTCGCCGTTTTCGTAATCTGTCGAGCCGTGCGAGTCGAAGAAGACAACGCCGCCGTCCGTGATCGCGTCCGCAACGGCGTCGATCGTCGCCGCATCACCTTTATAGTAGTGATAGATACCCTCGGACGCCTGCGCCACGCGCTGGGCCTCCTTCTGGTACTGCTCGGTGAAGCTGCGGTCAACGCCGTAGTACGGCTGGAACAGGTACACATCGCGCCCGTGCTGCGTGCCGCGCGCGGCGTAGGAGCGCGTCTGCACATCGGGCGTATCGTCAGCCGTGGGCTCCGCCGCCGCCGCGATCTGCTCCAGACGCGGAGAATAGGCACAGGCGATGCCCTGCTCCGTCATCCAGTTGATCCGTTCGCCGCTCGTCTCGACCGAGCCGGGCACGACCGCGTCCTGCGCGTTGAGATAGTCGCAGATGGCCTGTGTGCGCCCGTCTGCGGATGCATCCCGCCGCGCCGCCGTCTGCTCCACGTCCTCGAGCGCGTTGAACAGCGCGTCCGCAGCGGCATAATCCGCCGCCGTGAGCGCCGCGTCCGCGCCGTCGTCGGCCGCAAACGCCGTCACCGTCAGCGACAGCAAAACGGCGACCGCAAGGAGCACCGACAGCATTCGTTTGAATAATTGCTGCATGAATGTTTCCTCCAAATGATTCGTTGCGAAGTTTAAGTTAGATTCATCTAATTTAAATTAGAGCAATCTAACTCTTGCGGAAAAGAAAAGCGCGCTCCGGCGTATCTGCACCGACCGGGCGTGCATGATCCCGACTAGCTCTTCGATGTTAGATACGTCAAACTGCCACAAAAAAAAGAAAAGTGCGCCACAAAAGCAGACACATATCCACGCACTTGGCATTATACAATGGCGCTCACAGCGTGTCAAGAAAATTCTCGGCGATCTGCCGCATTCGTCCAGCGCAGAAACACGCCGCACCCGCGATCGGGTACGGCGTGCAAAATGCGGTGGTGCGGGTCACTTGACCTCGTCGTCCAGCCAGTCGGCCAGCTTGGCCTCGTCCAGGTTCAGGCCCTTGGTCAGGAACGCGACCATTTCGTTGAAATTGAGCTTCTTCATGCGCTCAAAGTTCGACTCGCCCTTCTTCTCGGGGTCGATCAGGCGGCCTTCGATATAGCCGCACTCATAGCACATATTCAGCGCATACTTCCGATGGGTATCGAGCGTCATTTCATGACCGCAGCGGGGACATTTCATCACACATTCTCCTCTCCATAAACAGCAGTTTTTGATACTTTATGTACCGTTTCCTGCGCAATATCTAGCAATATGCTACATGATTGTGCGCGAATATGCAAGCATAGTTTACGAATTAACACGGCGCGTCCACCGGCCCCGGCAACGTGACGGTCAGCGTCTGCGTCAGGCGCACCGCGCCGCCGATCGACAGGCCCGTCACCGCGCCGTCCGTGCGCTGCACGCCGACCTCGAGCGTGCCGCCCGGCTGGCCGATGCCGATCTCCGTAATGCCGTCGGCAAAGTCCGCCGTGAGCACGACGGCCGTGGCGACGCTGCCGGAGGCGCAGCTGTTTTCCGCGACGCAGGACGCGGTCTCGCGCACGAACACGACCGGCTTTATGCTGCCGCACGCGCGGTCGAGAAAGATCGCCCCGACGGCGCTGGCCTCGGGCGCGGCGGCGATGGCGCGCTGCACGAGCGTCTCATCCGGCTGCGCACAGTCGATGACAAAGTGCGTGATACCGGCAAAGGTCACGCGCGCCGCCTGCACGTCCGCCCAGCCGGCCGGCTGCACGGACAGCGGCAGCGGCATCACCGTGGACGCCGTGCCCTCCGCCGTATCCGCCATGACGGGCTGGACGCCGTCCGCCCCGCTGATCTCGGCAAGGACGCAGCTTTTCCCCTGCTCGCCGTTGCGCAGCGCCTGATAAAAGCCCGCGCAGCGCAGGGCGTTGCCGCAAAACTCGCCGCCCATCATCTCCAGCCGGATCTCGCCGCCGCTGCGCGGCTCGGTCAGGAAGGCGACCTGTTCAATGCCCAGCTCCGGCAGACGCAGGATCTGCGCCGCGACGCGCGCACGCTCGGCCGCCGGCACGTCCGAGCAGACGATAGCCGTGACATTCCCCGCCGGGTCGAGCACCGCGACGGTGTATTCTCTTTTCTGCTGCAAAGTCTGCATGGTGCTCACTCCGTGAAATGGATGTGGTTATTGATGTGGTCCTGACAGAAGCAGTGGTAGCCCACGCAGCGGGAGCAATACCGGAACTCCAGCTCCGGGTGATCCGCGTCCGTGCGGCCGCAGACGGCGCACTTGTAGTGATAGGGCTTGTTCGCCTGCTCGCGCTGAATGCGCCGTGCCTCGCGCTTGAAGTTGACCGTTTTCTGCCGCTGACGCACATGCGACGGGCGGAAAAAGTCAAACAGCCAGTCGCCGCAGTAGACCAGATAGTTGAGCACCGCCACCACCGGCAGCAGGTTCAGCGGGAACGACGTCGTGACGACGCCGAGCACGAACAGCGCCGCGTCCACATATGCCAGATACTTCACTTTGATCGGGATGATGAAAAACAGCAGCACCTGCATATCCGGATAGAGCGTGGCAAAGGCAAAAAACATCGACAGGTTCAGGTACGTGGTCGAGACGACCACGTCGCGGCCAAGGATCGCCGAGAGCACCACACCATAGATCGCCGTGAGCAGCATACCGCTCACGTAATAGATCGTGAATTTGCCGTTGCCCCACTCGCGCTCAAGGCACGAGCCGATCCAGTAGTAGAAGTACAGACTGACGGCCAGCCAGAAGGGACTGCTGCTGGCGGGGACGAAGATGAAGGTGACGATGCGCCATATCTCGCCCCGAAGGACCTTGCTGCCGTCCAGATACAGGAAGGACAGGGCGTTGGCGTCGGCGCGCATGGTCAGCAGCGCCGTTTTGACGTCGAGCCCGCGCTCGGCCAGCCGCTGCGCTGCCGCTTTCGGCAGCTCCTTGAGTACGATCATTGTTGCCTCCTCCTTTCACGAACGAGGTCGGACGCGGCGCGCGCAGCCGGCGGCGCCGCTCAAAAGCGATAAACGAAAAACTTTTTCTATTATACAATACTTTTTTGCAAATGTAAATCGTTTTATCAAAAAAATATGCGCGGATTGGGGCTTTTTACTTGAAAAACGCGCTTTCGTATGCTATAATGGAGTTAGTGTGTGCCGCGCGGGGCGCGGCGCACACTAACTCCCGAAAAACCGAAGCTCGCGCTTCGCTTTTTCGGCTGCCGCGGGATGCCGGGGGCGGCCCCTATGCCACGCGGGGCGCGGCGCACACTAACTCCATTGCTGTGGGATGCCGGAGGAAATGGCGCAGCCGGTCTTCTTC
>ERZ773224.2997-NODE-2997-length-16042-cov-4.849253_pt1 | contig 16042 bp, 13 predicted proteins | sample MGYA00580526_ERZ773224 | MGnify/ENA primary metagenome ERZ773224 (study PRJEB29015, sample SAMEA2737743) | human gut metagenome | biome: human gut; feature: human-associated habitat; material: faeces | place: China | collected 2012 ... | reverse complement strand
GACATACTTTGAATAATGTTATGTTCAGCAAGTAATCGTTGGTATTCAGCGTGTTGGTACTGCCATCCTTGGTCTGAATGAAATATTGGTGTTGCATCAGCAGGTAGTTTTGCAAATAAACCATTAAGCATTTCTCTGATTTGTTCTAAATTAGGACTTGTTGAAATGGAATAAGATACAACTTCGTTATTGAATAAATCTAAAACCGGAGAAAGATATACTTTCTCTTCACAAACATTAAATTGAGTAACATCGGTTGTTATCTTTTTAAAAGGTTTTTCTGCATAGAAATCTCTTTTTAGCAAATTGTCCGCAACCTTACCGACAGTACCTTTGTATGAATGGTATTTATCGTTTTTACGCTGTTTCCCTTTTAAACCAAGGGTATTCATTAGTTTTAATACGGTTTTATGGTTAATTACATAGCCTTTGTTGTGCATAGCAATAGTTATCCTACGGTATCCGTATCTGCCTTTATTCGTATTATAGATTTCTTGTATTTCTTGCTTTTCGCATTCGTATTTATCTGTATTTAAATGTTTTAAATAATAGTAGAATGTGCTACGTGGTAAACCTGACAGTTGCAGCAAGTCATTTAATGGGTAACTTTGCCTTAATTCATTGACTATTACTGCTTTTTCTTTTCCTCTTGCAATCTTTTCTGAACTAAGGCATCGAGTTTTCTTAAGTATTCTATCTCCATTCGAAGCCGCTGGTTTTCGGCTATTAAATCTTCTGGATATATACTAAAAGAGTGGACAAGTATGATATAATAAAAGCACAAGAAAACAGACAACCGAGGAGGAAACAAAAATGGCAGGCAAAAACCAAAAATACACGCAGGAATTCAAGCAAACGATAGTAGATCTATATCACTCAGGCAAAACCTACAACCAAATAAAGGAAGAATACGGCATATCACATAATGCTTTGGCAAATTGGATAAAACAGTATTCTGAAGTAAAAATTGATGACAACACGGTTCTTACTGCAAAACAAATAAAGGAATTGCAAAAACGCAATGCTCAGTTGGAGGAAGAAAACCTTATATTAAAAAAAGCCATTGCGATATTCACGCCACACGCAAACAAAGACTAAAAGCTGTTGAACTTTTGTCCGGTGAACATAAAATCACTACCCTTTGCCGGGTATTAAATGTTAACCGCAGCACCTATTACAAATACATAAACCATAAAGAAAGCAAGCGTGAACAGGAGAATAAATATATTCGTTCCTGTATTCTTGAACTTTATGCCAAATCCAATAAGCGTTTAGGTGCCGATAAAATGAAAACTTGTCTTAAACGTGATTATCGCATAAACATCAGCGTCGGCAGAGTGTACCGACTGATGAAACCAATGAATCTTCCCAAAATGAGTACCGTTAAGCCCTTTGTTCATAAATCCAAAATCGCTTCTGATGAAGAATGCAAAAACATTTTATCTCAAAAATTTAATCCTTCAAAGCCTGATAAAGTATGGGTTTGTGATTTTACTTACATACGGGCGGCAGGAAGATTTTATTACCTTTGTGCGATTATTGATTTGTTTTCAAGAAACGTAATTGCATATAAATTGTCCTCTAAAATTGATACTCTACTCGCTATCGATACTGTGAATTTGGCTGTTGCCAACAGAGGTAAATCATCAGATATTATCTTTCATACAGACAGAGGATGTCAATTTACTTCTTCCGTCTTTCGAAGTCATTTGGATAATCTGAATATGATTCAGTCTTTTCCCGCCAAAGGACATCCTTATGATAATGCTGTCATGGAATGCTTTTTCAAGTACTTGAAAAAGGAAGAGGTTAACAGAAGATCTTATTCTTCTTTTGATGAATTAAATATTGCCTTATTCCAATACATCAACGGATTTTATAATTCTTTAAGACCTCATTCCCATAATAACGGCTTATCTACTAACCAAGCTGAGTTATCTCTTTTTTAATTTCCCTTTTTTACTGTCCAATTTATTGACATTGGTCCAAAAAGCTCGTTTAGATTATGCATTATTTTATCCCTCTCCGATATGTAATTGTTTCTTTTTCTTCCTCTGTGTTTGCTCATAAGATTTCCCCCCTTTCTCGTTTTATTTTGTCATTAAGCAAAGCTTCGGGAGTCACACTCGGACACATTTTCCGCAGACTCAACCGTAAATTTTAATCCGATTTCTAATCTTTACAACATAAATTTTCACCACCTTAAAATATTAAAAATAAAAAAATCCTGTCCTTATTTCAAAATAAAGACAGGATAAAAAGTATTATACCGTTATTATATTTTAAAAATCCAAAGCGTCAAGTTTTCACTTGAAAATCCCTTCGTTATCTTCTCGCCCATTTATTCCCTTGCTATCGTTCATGAATAAATGTGCTTTTTACGGCTATGCTTTATCAAAAAAATATTCTGTAGCATTACTAATATTGCCGGCACAATATTCCTCGTAATCGTACGAAGTGTTATTTATAAGCTTTGCCGCAAGACGCATATCCCCCGTACTTTTTTGGAGTAAGTATATATTGGTATAGTATTTTTCGTTTTCATCAATCCAAAACTCATACTTGCCTGACAACGACTTGTGTTTAATACAGTCCTCATCATTTTCAGAAAATCCAAAAACATCAATTTTTCTTTTAAATTCTTCTTCGTCATAATAGTCATAATCAATTTTCAAATCTTCTGCATATCCGTCTTTTGTTAAGTATTCCTCTATGTAGTTTAAAATATCCTCTTGGGAATCAAGTCCAACCGAATAGCGCCTCATATTACCCTTGACTTCAACAAGATTTACCTTGTCTTCAGAGGTAAGCCATACATATACCTTATCCCTCGCAACTCTGCAATATATAAATTGCAAAATCACTGTATTACAGTCTCCGTCTGAATCTTTATATTTTGCCTTAACCTTTTCTACTGTAAAATCAAACATATGGTTTGTAATCATCTGGTTTTTCCCTCTCTTTTTTAGAATCATTAAAATTTCGGTTGTTTTTAGAATTGTAATGCTATTCTACAGATATTTGATTTGGCATGCACTATAAGTCTTATTATAATGCTTAAAAAACAACTGTTTTTCCGTCAAATGAAACATCAAATCCGCATTTTTGAGCATATGGTATTATATCATCATAATCCGCAAGGCAGTTATGCGAAAAGTGATTTAAACAAAATTTTGTTGCATCATCCGCATTTCCGGTTTGTTTAAGCCTGTCAGCAAATTTACAGCAGGTATCTATCCCCATATGACCGATTTCCCAACCGATTAAAATACCGCCTGTGCAATCAAGCGATACAAGATCAAAATACATTCCGCTGTTTTCAAGCCATTTCCATACCTCTTCTCTCAGCATACCGGTATCATGCGCATAAAGTAAAGTGGATTTTTTATCACTAATTGCATATATAACCGCCGAGGATTTGGAATCATGACACGCCGGTAACGGCGTAATACTGTAATTCCCAACTGAAAAGGTCTCAAACGGTTTGATTAAATGTGCTACAACACGCTCATTCATAGCGCATCGCGTTATAGTTTCTTTTGTTTTCTCATACACATCCGTCCAGCCGTAAATATTAAAAGCTGTTTTCTTTTGTAAATGAGCAAATCCAGCATTGCGCATCTCTAAATCGGCAGGATAAAAGTGGTCGCTATGCGAATGAGTTACTATGCAATGCTGTATTTTTTCAAGCGCTAATCCATGTGTCAAAACATGATGATATGTATCTGCAGGAAAATCTATAAGCAGGCTATCGTCTATTACTGCCTGTGAACGCGTACGAATATTTTTTCCACCTGCTTTTCGCGCCCGTTCACATGCAGCGCAGCCGCAAAACATTCCCGGAAATCCTTCAGCTGCCGCCGTGCCCAAATACTGTAGCTTCATACCAACATTCCTCCTTATAGTTATACATGTTTTAACACTTTATTTTATCGGTTTGTAATTTATGCTTTAATTGACTTCCCCATACTTTGTTGCCGTATAATTCAAGCCATATATGCCAAAATCCAAAACCAGAAAACTGCCCTTAATTGTAATGCTTATACACTGGATGCTTACCCGTAACATGGTAGTAATTATCCCTCAGATACAAGAGCTTGTCTATCTGCTTTTAAAGTATTAGAATAAGGGACCGAAGCCTGTGGCAGTATCACTTGCAACATCCATACCGCCTGATGGTTGCGATGGCTTATCCTCGGAGTTCTGGTTCTTATTATCGGCTGAGCCACCGTCTTCGGTAGTTTCTTTGTTATCGTCCGCACCCTTGCTATCGGTTTTATCTTTATTATCAGCCGCACCCTTGTTATCGGTCGTATTTTTATTATTTGCCGTGCTTTTATTATCGGACGCGGTTTTGTTGTCGGCCTTCTCAGAATTGTTTTTCTGCGAAGTACCGCCGTTACTCTCACCACCGGTCAACCGGCTGAAATCAATGCTGTCTTCCTGCGAGGTTTCGGTTTTGCCAGCGTAAATACTGCTGATTTCACTTGTTCCATCACCTTTAGCCTGCTTTGATTGCTTACACGCTGAAGTAAATACAGCAACCATAATTAAAGAAAGAATTATAAGGATATGTTTTTTCTTATTCATTATTTTTTCAGCCTTTCTGTTAATAAGTAAATAATTTCTTTTCCGCATACGCGCAAAGATAGTGATACACGGGAAGATGCAACTCCTGCACCTTGAAAGTTTCGGTTTCGGAAACGCATATGCAAATATCACATATGCTTTTAAGCTTTCCGCCTGTTTTGCCTGTGAGACCTATTGTTTTCAAACCTAAGGCTTTTGCGGTAAGCGCCGCCGCAACAACATTTTTTGAATTTCCGGAGGTGCTTATTGCTATAAGCATATCGCCTGCTTGCCCAAGCCCCATTATCGGCTGTGCAAAAACAAGCTCCGGGTCAACATCGTTGCAAAAGGCAGTGTTAAGTGCTGTAAATGACGGCAAGGAAATCGTAGGCACAGCCCTCTGCAGTCGGTTTAAATATTCATCACTTATTTCTGGACAGTTTGCTTTCATTTCAGATTTTTGCTTTTCAGAAAGCGGCCTCTTGCTCAGAAAGCCTTTCATAAGCTCGCCTACCATATGCTCGCAGTCAGCGCAACTGCCTCCGTTGCCGCAAACCAGTAGTTTTTTGCCATTTTTAAATCCCGACACAAGAGTATCCGCCGCCGCTTCAATAGCTTCTGTTTCGCTTTGAAGTGCGGAATACCTTTTAACAAGCTCGTTTATCATATATACTCCTCCTATAAAAGCGCCGTTGCAACGGCTGCGTAATCGCCTATCCGTTCACCCAAAAGTGCCGGTACCACCTTACAGCAACCAGCTGCCTGCGGCAAAGCTTCTTCTCTTATTATTTTTTCCATACTCTCTCTTATCAGGTTCTCGGAACGGGCAAATATACTGCCTATAACAATTTTTTCCGGATTGATTATATCAATTAAAACCGAAAGTCCCCTGCCGAGCTGTTCTGCACATATTCGGTATACTTCTATTGCGGTCTCATCGCCTGCGTCCGCGGCGTCCGCAACGGTTTTTGCAGTTACATCCGCCACAGTCATTCCTTTCTTAAAATATGACGGGTATATTCCCGATTGGGACTTTTCAAGCGCCTTTATATAACCCAGCTGTGCTAAACCTCCGCCGCTGCAAAATCCCTCGAACGAACCTGATTTTCCGTATCCTACCGGTCCGAACCTATCAAGTCTTATGTCCGACTTCTCCGGCATTATCGTTGGTTCCCGAATATAGCCTGCCGTTAAGTATAAGACCTGCACCCAATCCGGTTCCGAAAGTAAGGAAAACCATATTACCTGCGCCCCTGCCGGCTCCGAATTTCCACTCGGCAACAGCACAGGCATTAGCGTCATTTTCAAGCCTCGCGCAAACTCCGTAATGCTTTTCCAAAATATCTGTAATTTTAACATTGTTCCAACCGGGCAGATTCGGCGGACCCTCAATAGTGCCGGTGGAGGAATTCAACGGTCCTCCGCAGGATATACCGATTTTTTCCGGCCTTTTACCGCCAAGCATGCCATCCGCCAAACCTATAAGCTTTTTTATCATTTCTTCCGGAGCAATGTCAAGCTCTGTCGGTATTTTTTCTTTTCCCGTGAACCTTATATTATCGCCGTCCGTCTCGACGGTTATAACGGCACATTTTGTGCCGCCTATGTCAAAACCAAGTACCATTTTTTGTTCCTTTCCAAAGCACTATTCGGCATAAACGATTTCAAAGTAATATTCAAACTGACCGCCGCTGTTTTCAATTTCAATACCGTCTTTTTTTGTCAGAACAAAATTTGCATACATAGGGCCGTTTAAGCTTTCGGTCGCGAATTCTATGGATTTTCCGTTGCAAACAATTTGTTTTACATTACAATTCTGTTTTAAAAGGATATGGCAGTTTATTTTATTTGACGGAACGGCAAGTCTGTAACAGTCGGCATCTTCATAATACTTATAAGAAGACTCCGCAAATATACCCGAAGACTCATATCCCGTTATGTATTTTCCGTATTCACGGTCGGTAATGCGCCATCTCGGTTGAAAACGCATAGTGTCAAACTGTACTCCGGTATCAACAAAGCCCGCAAGACCTTCGTCAACAGCGGCAATTATTGCAGCCGCTCCCCAACCGCTCGGTCCGCCGCCTTTGTTTTTACCGTTATACATATCATAAAGAAAAAACAATTCTCCGTCTTTTTCAAACAAATCGATAAGCCTTGAAATTATATCCCAACCGTACGCCTCAAATCCATTGTTAAATGCCGCCAGCGCAAGCTCGCCTGCCGCCAAAGAAGCTATGCAGCCGTTAACATAGTTATTTGCGTCATATCCGCCTCTGAAATGTTCATACGGCGGATTGACCGTGAACCACTCGGCAAAACAACCGGAAGTCTCACGCCGCTTAATATATTCACTTATTATTTTTGACGCCTGCTCGGCTGTTGTCACCTTACGGTTTATGTCGTATGTGTTTGAGAACGAAAGCCTGTTTTCCTCATCCTCTTTCGGGGTAAGCTGATGATTAATATGTACCTGATGAGTATAGAAGTTTCCGTTCCAACAGTATTTATTAAGGTTTTCTCTGATTTTTTCGGCACGGTTTCCCCAGTCGTTTGCCGCTGATGAGTTTCCTATAATGCCGTTTATAGCGGAAAGCTTTTTCATTGCGGCAAATATGCCGGAATTATCTCCGTGCATTATTGACATAGGTGTAACACCGGGGCATATGTTTCTTACATCCTTAGGTCTCGGAGTGCTTAAATCATACACAAAATCCCATGTGTCGATAGTAAAGGGTCTTATGCACAAGCCGTGTTCTTTATCAAATCGTCTCGGATCCGAGGTCATATAATTAATGCCTTTTTCCAAAGCCGGCAATACTTTTTTAACCCACTCAATATCTCCGGTCACCTGATAAATTTGCCAAACCGCCTCGACCATAAGATACTCTATGTCCGCTTCCAGTTCAACGCGCACAAAAACAAGTCCATTTTTTTCGTCTTTGATTCTGTTTGTATCGTTTACAACATTCCAATGATAATTGGTAGGAAGCTGAACCATTTCATAAAACTGTCCGTCCTCACGCTGAAGCTTGCACATAAGCTCGACATATGCCTTTAAATCACTGCCCCAATGCTTAAACGCTTTAAGCTCGTGAATATGGTCTCTTATCCATTTCGGGTGTGCCGTAATGGGTTTTCCGTCATAAATAAAGGTGAATTTATCATTTTTTACGGTCTTGACCATTCCTCTTAAAAAGGCTTCCAATCGGTCATCGGTATCCTTTGGCTTCTCGCCGGAATGGAAAAATGCCGGTCTTTCGTTTCTGTAACAGGTTGTCGGTATTGAGCCGAATGTTAAATTTGGATTATAAAAATCACTTCGCATAATTATTCCTCCGATTAGACTAACGGTATTTCAGTTACATTACTCCGACAATACAAATAGCCAATGCGCCTATAAGTATTGCAATCGTTTGTTTTATTCTAAGTTTTTCTTTAAGTATAAACTTGCTCATTAAAAATGATGCTAATACCACTCCTCCGTTAAAAGACGGAAAGAACACTATACTCGGAAGCTGACCCGTAAGATAAATGTTCAATCTGTTATATAAACAACTGAGAATTCCGCAGCTTAAAACCAACATCAAATACTTTTTATCGAATTTATTTTTCACGGCAGTGGATTTTCTTTTATTGAACAAAGTAATGCATAAAAGCATAAGCGACATAACTACGGCTGCAAAAAACATCATATCTCCGGTGCAGTCGTTGCTTCCGGATTTTGAAAAAGTTTTAAAAACTATTCCAACACTCGCCGCAAATACAAAAAATACAACGCAGTAAAATTTCCATTTGGCTGTATGGGCAGTATTCTGCTTTGAGTAGCTGCAATATATAACCGCCGCAAGCAGCATTATTAATCCCAAGACCTGAAATACAGTCACCTTTTCACGCCATACTATAACACCCACGGCAGTTGACAAAAGCAACGAGCAATTGCCGATAAGCGTTGTAATAGATACAGGCCCTGCGGACATTGCCTTTGCCTTTGAAACCTGAAACATTACCTGAATAGTACCGTACAAAAGCGCAAAAAGCACCTCCTGTTTTGTAAATGTTATTTTAAATCCGTTACAAGCGAACAGTATAATCATCCATATAAAGGATGTGTACATATTAAATTCAAATGCATCTCTGTCCTCATCAAGCTTATGTAACAACACACTGTTTAATGATGCCGCGGCGACAGATGCAAGCAACAGTAAGTAATTCATTAAATATTATCCCCTAAGGTTTTCCTGATTTCTTAAAAAAGCTCCGTTTTTATTCGTAGCATTAACAATTCAAAAAATCAAACCGCCGCAGTACCGTGGCGGCTTGATTTTCAGTTTAACCGTTTTTCTTTTGTCTTTTTCTTGCTAAGATTGCAAGTGCTGACAGCGAAACAACTGTTAATACATCAAAAAGCTCTACCTTCTGAACATCGCCTGTCTTAGGTGACACTGTCTGCTCACTGTTGTTTTCCTTTTTACCGTCATTATCTTTACCCGTATTATTTTGCGTATTATCTTTTCCGGATTCATTGTTTACTGTGTTGCCGCTCAAGACCGTAAATACAGTATCCGCATGACCGTTAAGGGAAACAATGCTTATGCTGTGTTCTCCGACTGACAGCGTTTTAAGGTAATCGGAATAAAGTTCAATTACCGTACTGCCCGATGAAGCTTTATAATACTTTGTATCGAGCTCATTTCCGTCAATCAACACTTTTATAAATTCGCTGAAATCGGCATTACTGCGGAAAATAACCGACACTGAATTCTTGGGATCCCATTTAGCGTCAGCGCCTTCCGTAATTTTAGGACTATGAGAAATATTGTAAAGCTCCGAAACTCTTTCATAAAGCTTGTTTACTTCATCTAAGATATCAGTGCCCACAAGCGCCTTTTCATTTTCGGTAAGCAAAGCAATTTTATTCTTCAGACTGTCAATTGCCTCTTTATCATTAAGCTTTACTTTGCTCAGTTCAGGAAGCTCCTTTGCTTGCTCGATAGTCATTTCCGCTTTCTCTACTGTTTTAAGCGCTGTCTCTAATCTGTCAATATCATTATTTATTGAGGTCCTTTGACTATCGGTATAATTGTCCGCATAGTCTCCGTTCAGAACAGCTTTCAGCTCGTCTGCCGCACCGCTTACAGCCGCTTTATCGGAAAGCTTTACAGTATCACTGTCTATCAAAGCGGTCTTTGTGATGTTTTCCGTTTTCAAGGCGTTTTCAGCGTCTTCAATTCTGCTTAACAAACGGGTTATATTTGTTTTTGCCTCTTGAAGCTTAGCCTTATCCGACTCTTTAACATCATTGTCCTTAATAAGCTCGTCTGCTTTTTCCGAAAGTGAATTAAGCTTTTCTTTATCCGTGGCCTTTACGGTCTTTATGTTAAAGCCGTTCACGGAATCTGTAACTTCGTTTATTTCCTCGGTTCTGTCGGCTTTGCTGTTCATTCCGAACATAAACTCATCAAAATAAGCTTCACCATCTTTAGCCTTAACCTGTATCATAACAGAGCTTACCGCATTTAATACGGCTGCCGCATCGATCACGGGCTGACCGTTTAATTTTAATGAAGTCAAATCAAATGTTAAGGTTTTAAAGCTTTCGGTGGGGGCTGTCAAAACCGAATCCTTTCCGCCTGCGGCAGAAACTTCACATTCATTATCACCGGACTTTATAACCAATTTGATTTCGGCATTTGAAGAAACCTTTGTTTTGAATGAGAACGATTTAAAGTTGCTCCAATTTTTGCTTATGTTTTCATATTTAAGAATCGGTGAAAGTGTGAAATCGCCCTGATGCTCTACCTTAAGTGAGGCCTCTCCCTCCGCTTTAATCTCGGAATCGTAAGAATATGTTCCGCCGTTCACCTCAAATGACGGACGGTAACCGGTATTTCTGCTATCGTTTTCCGTATAATCAAGGTCATATACCCATGCGTCCTTATCGGCATTCATCCAATCCTGAGAATTGAAGTACTTAACAGAAGCGTCCGGCTTTGATGTGCTGTCATTTAACTTGACTGTTCTTAACGGTGACGCAGGTATCCCCTCAGAGTTAGCAAGATTTGCACTTTGATTGTAGTTGTCGAAGGCATAAATAACATTTTTAGGATCTTCCACCCTGTCATTCCATACCTTTACGGTATTTTTGTCAATAATCTGAGCTTTGGCGTTAACATATACTCCATCTGCGCCGGCTACGGTAAATCCGTGAATGTCTCCCGAATTGCCGATTGCTTTAAGTCCGTTGCCCGTGCAGTCAAATGTAACATAAACCGCACCGTCTTTAACCTCTGCCGACTTGTATACCGGAGCAGTATATACCTTTCCGCCGCCGTAAACCATATTTAAGGCTGACTGTGCGAATCTTTCGCCAACCGGCACCTTTGTGCGAGGGTGTATGGGGTCAGCGGATTTTCCGTTTTTGACATGCTCTAACGGAAGATCATAAATTGTAAGCATTGCGGTATTCTTATTCTCGCTCAGTCTCCAAGCACGCTCCATATACATACTCAAATAGCCTAATTGATTGTCGTCCGTTTTAGTATGATGGTAATATGGCGCCACCTGTGTGAAAATAAACGGCATATCTCCGTTTTCGTAGCCAAACGCCTTGCTCCAGCTTCTTTTAAGAAGATCCAATTCCAAATCATATATTTCCGAATATTTTCCGTTGCTCTCGCCCTGATACCAGATTACTCCCGCAATATTCATCCCTTCAAGCGGTCCTATTTTCTGGTTATAGAGTGTTGACATCTTTCCCGCAATATCCGGCCAATTGGTTTCATCATAATACAGCTTATATTCCTTAAGCTTGCTCTTTACCTCGCTGTCACCGTCAACAGCGGCCTTCGAAAGCCACCCCTCGATAACCGTTCCGCCTATAGCGGAGTTGATTATTCCTACCGGAACATCAAGCTTTTGCTGAAGCTGTTTTGCAAACGTGTACGCAAGGGATGACATTCCGCCTACATTAACAGGGTTATTTCCATAGCCCCAGTAAGCGCCGGGAACATCGTTTTTCGGCTGTATAGGCTGTTTTTCATTTTTGCCGTAAGGGTATGTAGGCTCCAGAAAAACACGGATATTTGAATTGTCTGCACCGTCAATCAGTTTTTCAGCGTCAATATCCTTGTATACCTGAAGTTCCATATTCGACTGACCGCCTGCCAACCACAATTCGCCGATTACAACATCGTTTATTGTGCGTTTTTCGGCACCGACAGTTAACTCTATCTGATACTTATCATATCCGCCTTTGCGTTTATCAAAGCAAAGCTGCCATTTTCCGTCTTCGGGAACTATCGTTTTCTTAGTTTCGAGCACTGTATCGCCCTTTTTAAGAGTTGCGATTACAGGTTCGCCGTATGCGCCGTTACCCCATAAATTCATAGGCTTATTCTGCTGTAAAATCATACCGTCGCTGAACAAAGTAGGAATGGCGGAATAGTTTTCTATAAGTCTTACATTGTCTATCTTCAATCTGATGTTATCGCTGAAATCGGCATTGAAGTTATTTATATAAATACGCATATAGTTTATTGCGGAATAATCTATATTTCCGCCGGTTGCCGAACCGGAAGAAAGACTTACCGTATATTCGTTCTTTCCGTTTTTAAAATTAAGCGTGTTTACATTAACGGACTTTTCGTTTGTATCCGGCTTTCCGCCGCTTGTAAGCTCAACCTGACCCTCACAGTATACAAACGGGGAAATTTTCCCAGGCGTCGTGAGATTTTCTATCTCAATATCCATTTTAAGCTCTAATCTTGCGGGATCTGCTTTAGATGCGTCTATCGGTCCAAAAGCGGTTCCTGACCAAAATGTAGCTGTATTTGTTCCTTTTCCTTCGATTGTTTTTTCATAAGAAAAAGGTATCTTTGCTATCTCGCGACCCTGATTTCTTACAAATAAAGCCTTATTGTTATTGCCGGATAAATCCTCTATGCTCTCGGTGATTTTGTCAGAATCCATACTTAAATCCCAGTTTCCTATAACCTTATTATCCGAATTAAAAACCCTTACATCGGATATAATTCCGTTAAAGCATTGATTTCCGCTGCCGTCCGCCCCTATACTGTGCGGTGTTTGCGGAGCGCTTATAACAGAAGTGATTTTTTCGGAGGTCTTTTCGGCAAGTGCTCCATTAATATAAAAGCTAACATATCCATCGTCTTCAACAGTAGCCCCGATTTTGACCTGTTTTCCGTTGCATATATTCTTTTTCAGCACAAACTGCTTATCACCGTAAAGCAATGCCGGGAATCCGTTCTCGGTAAGATAAAGCGCAAAAACCGAGCTGTCGTTTGCGGAATAGTTTGAAAAAATTGTATAATTATTCACCGAGGGGTCGGTTTCCGAATACGCCGAACCGGATACTTTTATTTTAACATCCGTCAAGCCCGATACACAAGCCTCGCTTGTTTTTACACCGTTAAATTTAAAGCATTTAATATCGGAATAAGTAAAGCCACTATTAAATTGCTGTGAAAACGCAGTCAACGGTATTGTAATATGATTCCAACCGATGCCCAAGGTTTTGCTTATGTTTGCTGCCGACGTACCTATAGCCGCCTTTGAATTCGGTCCGGTAAAACCTTCAAAACCGTTTGATAGAAGTAACCATCCGCCGTCAAATACAGTTTTACCCTTTGAAGTATAAAACCAAAAATCAAGTTCCAAATCCTCAGGTGAATATTTGCTCAAATCAACCGACGGTGAAAGGTTTTTTACTATAGAAAAAGTAGCGTTACTTGTTGTTGCTACCTTGATATAGTCAGAACCTGCTATTTCCGCCGAATTCGGCTGCTCCTCTGTAACTGTATCGTTTTCAATGGTTACATGGGAATATGTAAAGGTGTTGTTATTATTTATACCGTTTTTATATTCCTCGTTACCGTCAACCAACTGCCATTCAGGCTCTTCCACTGTTTTGTTTACAGTCGCCTCAATTTTTGCCGGAACAGAATTAAGCGGTTTTTCAAGCTTAAGATAAGTCCCGCCCGTTCTGTCGGTGCTGAATTCCAAGCCGTTTGATGAAACGGCAGCCGTACTTTCGGCACCGGCTATCCATTTTATTCCCGTCAAACTTCCGAGAATGAGCATCGCAGCCAAAACAACCGAAAAAATCCGTTTTAAATAATTTTTCATAATGTCTTTCCCCCCGTTAAAGAATTATTTTTCCTCCAGAACAAGCATTTCCTCAATGGCACGCAGCAAGACCTGCTGTTCGCTCAACGACGTCGAGGACGCGCGGTTCGTCGCTTTCAAGCTGGGGATAGATTTTCACGTCTTTAACCTTTCCGACCGTTTCAAAGAAATGGTGATAGATAATTTTGTCAACACATATCTCGAGGGCGGCACGCCAAACCCGTGTATCGAGTGCAACAAGCACCTAAAATTCGGCAGCTTTCTCGACCGCGCCCGTCTGCTGGATTTTGATTACATCGCTACGGGGCACTACGTTCAGCGCGAATACTGCGAGGAAAGCGGCAGATGGCTGCTGAAACGCTCGCCCGACCGCTCTAAAGATCAGAGCTATGTGCTCTACGGCATGACGCAGGATCAGCTCGCGCACACGCTTTTTCCCTGCGGCGGTATGCGCAAGGAGGCGATACGCGTGAAGGCTGAGGCGAACGGGCTGATAAACGCCAAAAAGCCCGACAGTCAGGACATCTGCTTTATCCCCGACGGCGACTACGCAAAGTTCATCACCGAGCGCGAGGGCGAGCAGAAACACGGCGAGATACGCCTTACTGACGGCACGCTGCTCGGCGAGCACCGCGGACTGATAAATTACACGATAGGTCAGCGCAGGGGAGTGGGCGTTTCCTACTCGCAGCCGCTTTTCGTTGTCGAGAAAAACACGGCGGATAATGTGCTGGTGCTCGGCACGGCGGAACAGCTCGCGCGAAAAGAGCTTACGGCGGGCGATGTGAATTTCATCATGTTCGACGAGCTGAAAGAGCCTTACCGCTGTACCGCGCAGACGCGCTACCATCAGCAGGATGTGCCATGTACACTCTACCCCGACGAGCGCGGAGTGCGCGTTGTTTTCGACACCCCGCACAAGGCCATCTCAAAGGGGCAGGCGGTAGTATTTTACAGCGGTGAATACGTAGTAGGCGGCGGAACTATACTTTAAGACCACCAAACGAAAGTCCATTGGCGAATTTGCACTAATGGACTTTCATTTTTTTATAATTGATATAAAATCACTCTTGCAACCCGCGCTTTTGTGTGATATAATAAATGTGAATATATTAGTACATACAGAAAGGATTTATTCATATGACAGACCGTATAGACCTTTCGGGCGAGTGGCGGCTGGCGCTCGATAAAAAATGCAGGGGAGTGCTGCCGCAGTTCGACGACACCATAACTCTGCCTGACACTACCTCGCATGCGGGCAAGGGCGAGGATAACCCCGCGCGCGAAGAGGGCTTTCTCACCGATACCAAGCTTTTCGAGGGCGACGCGTGGTTTACCCGCAAAGCCGACCTCAGCGCGGCGGTCGGCAAGACCGCGAAGCTCGTTTTCGAGCGCACCCGCATAACCAAACTTTACATCGACGGCGAGTATGTCGGAACGCAAAACAGCCTAGTTTCTCCGCACGTTTACGACATCACGAAGTACGTCAAGGGCGGCGAGCAGGAGATAACCGTTTGCGTTTCAAACGTCGGCTACCCGACCAAGGGCGGCCACCTCACCTCGCCCGACACGCAGACCAACTGGAACGGCATCACGGGCGAGATGGCTGTAAAGATCTACGGCGCGGCTTACGCCGACGAGGTGAAGATCTACCCGCTGTTTGAGGAAAAAGCGTTCCGCGTGGTCGCGAAGATCAAGGGCGCGGAGAGCGGCAAGGCGGTGATCTCTGCCGAAAGCTTCAACGCTCCCGAGGGCAAGGCGGTGCACAGACCCTCGGCGGTAAACGCAATTTTCACGGGCGGCGAGCTTATCGCGACCCTGCCCCTAGGCGAGGACGCGCGCACATGGGACGAGTACAGCCCTGAGCTTTACAACATCAAGATCGACATAGGCGGCGACGTTTACGAGATCATAGCGGGTCTGCGCGAGTTTAAGGCTGTTAAGGATAAATTTTACATCAACGGCAGAAAGACATTCCTGCGCGGCAAGCATGACGGCATGATCTTCCCGCTGACCGGCTACGCGCCCACCACCGTTGACGAGTGGCTGCGCGTGCTGAAAATTTCCAGATCATACGGCATGAATCATTACAGATTCCACACCTGCTGCCCGCCCGAAGCGGCTTTCATCGCGGCGGATATGCTCGGCATCTACATGGAGCCGCAGCTTCCTTTTTGGGGCACGATACAAGCGCCGGGCGAGGAGGGCTTTAACGAAGAGGAGCAGAATTTCCTGATAGCCGAGGGCTTCCGTATGCTCGACGCTTTCGGCAGCCACCCATCGTACTGCATGATGTCGATGGGCAACGAGCTTTGGGGCAGCAAGG
>ERZ773224.2996-NODE-2996-length-16046-cov-3.798699_pt1 | contig 16046 bp, 12 predicted proteins | sample MGYA00580526_ERZ773224 | MGnify/ENA primary metagenome ERZ773224 (study PRJEB29015, sample SAMEA2737743) | human gut metagenome | biome: human gut; feature: human-associated habitat; material: faeces | place: China | collected 2012 ... | reverse complement strand
TATCCGTGCCGTTAAGCTTATTGCCGAAACAATGGCGGCAGCCGTTATTGAGGGCAGACAGGGTTCTGAAATGGGCACTGCGGCCGCTGAAGACGGCGAGGCTGAAGAAGCTGCGGAAGAGACCGCAGAGGACGCCGAGTAATTATTTTAAATAAACCCAACAGGAGGAAAATATAATGGCTTTTACCGCTAAAGACGTACAGGCTTTAAGAGAGAAGACCGGCTGCGGTATGATGGACTGCAAAAAGGCTCTTACCGAGTGCGACGGAAATATGGACGCCGCCGCGGATTATCTTCGTGAAAAGGGTCTTGCATCACAGGCCAAAAAGGCGAGCCGCGTAGCTGCCGAGGGTACTGTATGCGCATATACAAAGAACGGCGTGGGCGCCGTTGTTGAAATTAACAGCGAGACAGACTTTGTTGCCAACGGCGACGGCTTTAAGGCTCTTGCCGCCGATATCGCCGAGATAGTTGCAGACGAAAATCCTGCCGATGTTGAGGCACTTTTGGCAACCAAGAAGGACGGAAAGACCGTTGAAGAAATGGTACAGGAGCTTTTCCTTGCCGTTCGCGAGAATATAAAGGTTCGCCGCTTTGCACGCTATGAGGGTAAGGTTGTATCCTACGTTCACGCAGGCGGAAAGATAGGCGTTCTTGTTAACTTTGATACAACGCTTGACGCCGATAACGCCGAGTTTGTTCAGATGGGCAAGAACATTGCAATGCAGATTGCCGCTATGAATCCGGCTTATCTTGACGAGGCTTCGGTTCCTGCCGAGGTTATCGAAAAGGAAAAGGAGATCCTTATAGCGCAGATGAAAGAGGATCCGAAAATGGCTAACAAGCCCGAAGCGGTGCTCGGAAAAATTGTTGAGGGTAAGATAGGCAAGTATTATAAAGAAAACTGCCTTGTAGACCAGCAGTTCGTTATGGACGGCGACATTACCGTTGGCAAGTATGTTGAAAATACCGCAAAGGCTTTAGGCGCGGATATAAAGATCGTTTCATTCGTTCGCTTTGAAAAGGGCGAGGGCATTGAAAAGCGTGTTGACGATTTCGCCGCCGAAGTTGCCGGAATGGTAAAATAATAATCCATTTTAAAAAAAACAACTGCCGAAAGAAAGTGTGGTATTGATAAGGAAGTAATTTTCCGCAAGGCTTAGAAAAAGTCTTGCGGAATTATCTTTTTATCGGGAACAAACTCTTTCGGTGGAACAAATTCACCGATAAAATTAAAAATAATCTGTATTTTCTGTACTCTGTGTCCGCTTGATTTATCTGGAGCGTGAACTATAATTTTTTTGACAAATTCATTCACAATAGCCGGAGTTAATTCTTTAATTCCGACATACTTTCGGACAATTTTACGGAACTGCTTAAAATCAGTTTGCTGATTATCAAAAACCTTTGTTTCTTCCTCAAAAAGTTTAACTTGATTTTGCAAATTTGTCTGTTCGCTTTCATACTCGGCGGACAGTTTCAAAAATCTTTCGTGAGATATTACGCCCGTTATATCGTCCTCATAAATTCTTTTGAAAATTATATCAAGCTCGGTTATGCGTTTTTGGAATTTTGCCATTTGTTTTTTCTTGTTCTGTATCTCTTTTGCCTGCTCGTCTATTTTCTGCCTTGCAACCGCATCGAAAAATTTATCCACATTGTCATACATCATTGCGGTAATATCAAAAATCTGACTTAATACAATTTTTCGGAGCGTTTCCTCTCTGATGAAATGAACGGTGCAGCTGCCTGTATTACCTTTATATTGTGAACATCTGTAATGATCCTGTGTACTGTCAAATCTTTTACAGGTGGCAAAGTGTAATTTACTGCCGCAGTCGGCACAGTATATCAAACCTGAAAACAAGCCTTGCTTATTTGTTTTTGTATTGCGGCGTTTGTTTTTTCTCAATTCCTGTACCAGTTCCCATTGTTCCTTTGAAATAATCGGCTCCTGTGTATCATTAAAAATCGCCCAATTTTCTTTTGGGTTGTCCAATTTCTTTTTAAGCTTATAAGATTTTGTGTATGTCTTAAAATTCACCGTGCAGCCTATGTATTCCATTCTTTCTAAAATATTCACAACAGATTGTTCGTTCCAATGATACGGTTTGTCTGGCAAGGTTTCACCTTTGAGCTGTGCATAATATGATGTTGTTGTCAGAATTTTCTCATTTCTTAAAATCTTTGCAATTTGCGTAGGACCTTTTCCGCCAATGCACAAATCATAAATTTTTCTCACAATTTCAGCCGCAGGCTCGTCAATTATCCATTGCTTTTTGTCTTTGGGGTTTTTCATATATCCGAAAATCGGTTTTCCCAAATGCTCGCCGGACATTCCCTTTGACTTAAACACAGCACGAATTTTTTTGCTTGTATCTTTTGCGTAGAAGTCATTAAACAAATTGCGGAACGGCGTAAAGTCATTATCACCTTTGAGACTGTCAACACCGTCGTTAATTGCAATTAGACGGACATCATTATCGGGAAAAAATATTTCCGAAAAATAGCCGACCTTCAAGTAATCACGACCAAGCCTTGACATATCCTTTACAATAACGGTTTTGACTTTTCCGTCCTCAATATCTTTTATCATTTTCTTAAAAGACGGTCTTTCAAAATCGGTTCCGCTCCATCCGTCGTCAATATAAAATTGCGGCGTCGGATATTGGTTATCATTTGCATATTTTTCTAAAATTGCTTTCTGGTTTATAATACTGTTGCTGTCGCCGTCCAAGGTGTCCTCTTGTGATAATCTGCAATAAAGAGCAGTGATTGTATCGGGCTTATTCATTATATAAATCCTCCTTTTCATTGCCCGACAATACAGAGTGTATATCAGAATTATACCGTGCTTTTTCCGAATTGTCAGCCCCTTTTGATTTAATTTTTTCCGAAAGCATTAAACGAATTATTTTATTGTTTAATGTCTCCGTACCCGAAAATGATGTTTCAACCTCATATATTGCACCACCTATTTTGTACCTTGTAACATAGCCGCAGCCGTTTTCTTTCTTACCCATTCAAATCCTATCCTTTCCGTAGAAATCTTTAAAAATGAGAGTAGCAAGCAAAGCGAGTGAGTACCCACTCGCCAAAAATCAATTTTGTTTTGCCTGCCATTCTCACGGAATAGCAAGCAAAGCGTTGTAGCCACACACGGCAAATTTGATTTTGGATTTTTGGGATATTCCCAAACCCTTTTTGATGAAAATTTTTCTTTCGCCCTCTATATAAGTAGTGCAGAAAAATTCGTTTCGGCAACCTTGAAAGCAAAAATTATTTATCTTATTTTGTCCCTCATATAAGTAACAAATAAAATGCCGAAAAAACAACTTTTACGAATTTTTTTCAAAAAAATTTTTACTTGCCCCTCTATTACTACTACAACTGAAAAACGATTTTTGCCAAAGTTTTTGTACAAATTGATATATTTTTTATTTTCATTGACTTTTGGGAAAGTAAATGTTATAATTCAATACAAGGATGTTTTGGGATGTTAGAGGTGCAGTTATGAGATTTATAGGAAGTAAAACAAACTTATTAAAAAATATTGCTATGGTTATATCCGAAAACACAACAGGAAACGAAAATATCTTTTGTGATATCTTTTCAGGAACAGGGGCTGTTGCTCGTTATTTTAAACCCAAATATGAAGTATATTCAAATGATGCATTGCATTTTTCGTATGTAATACAAAAAGCAACAGTTGAAAACAATACAAAACCGTCATTTTTAAAATTAAAAAATATAGGTATAGGAGATCCATTTAAATTTTTAGAAGAAACACAAATACAAATACTGAATTATAACGATGGCAATTATTTTATAACTAAAAATTATACTCCACACGATGATTGTAAAAGAATGTATGTGTCAAACAAAAACGCTGCAAGAATTGATTTTATACGAAACACAATCGAAGCGTGGAAAAATGAAAAACTGCTTACTGAATTAGAATATTACTACTTGCTTGCCGGACTAATTGAATGTGTTCCGTCTGTTTCAAACATTACAGGTACATATGGAGCTTATCTTAAGCATTGGGATAAGCGTACCTTTAAAGATTTGGAAATGGCAAGACTTGATGTTATTGACAATAAGAGAAATAATAAAAGTTATAACAAGGATTCAAATAAACTGATTGAAGAATTAAGTGGTGACATTCTATATTTAGATCCACCGTATAATTCCAGACAGTATGCCCCTAATTATCATTTGCTTGAAACAATTTCTAAGTATGATTATCCTGAAATTCACGGAGTAACAGGAATGAGACCGTATGATGATTTAAAATCTCCATTCTGTATGAAAAGCGAGGTTTATGACGCATTTGAGGACTTAATAAGCAAAGCAAAATTCAGCAATATAGTAATGAGTTACAGCACCGACGGGTTAATGACTTCTGATGAAATTGCGAGAATATTAAAAAAGCACGGAATAGAAGAAACATATAAAATGTATTCCATTCCATACAGACAGTATATGAGCAAAAAAACAAAACAAACAGAATGTTTATATGAGTACATTTTCTTTATAAAAAAGAATGTTCCTCAGAAATCAACATTTGATTTTATAGGCACACCTAACGGAATAAATACAATTGTTTCCGATACTAAAAAATATATAAAAAGTCCTATGAACTATATAGGCGGAAAATATAAATTGATTCCTCAAATTTTACCGCATTTTCCAAATTATATAGGGACTTTTGTTGATTTATTTTCAGGCGGTTGCAATGTGTCTATAAATGTAAATGCAAACAGAATGATTTGTAATGACATAAATAAAAAAATAATTGAACTGTTTGAAGCGTTTAAAAACACGGAATTATCTGAAATACTTCATCAAATAAAACTGCGTATAGCGGAATACGGCCTTTCAAAAGAAAACGAGGAGGGGTTTAAAAATTTTAGAGATTTTTACAATAAAACACAAAATCCGATAGACTTATATACGTTGACTTGTTATTCTTTTAATTATCAATTCAGATTTAACAATAATTTAGAGTACAACAATCCTTTCGGCAGAAACAGAAGTCAATTTTCGGAAAATATGAAACATAATTTAATTGCATTTGTATCAAAGCTGCAAAAATTAAATGTTAAATTTTTATGCAAAGATTTTATAGAGGTATCATTAGATAATCTTACCACCGAAGACTTAATATATTGTGACCCGCCTTACTTTATAACAACCGGAACATATAATGACGGTAACAGGGGTTTTAAGGATTGGAAATCCGAACAAGAGTATGCATTGTATGATTATTTGGATAGGGCAAATGAAAAAGGAATTAAATTTGCTTTGTCGAATGTTATAGAACATAAAGGTAAAACCAACGAGATATTGCTTGAATGGGCAAAAAAGTATAAAATCATTGATTTAAACTATAACTACTCAAATTCAAGCTATAATACAAAGAAAGGAGACAGCAGAGAGGTTTTAATAATAAACTACTAATTGCTGATAAAATATGATTTCTGTAATTCCTACACATAATAAAAATTTCCGTGCTTTTGGTTGGGTACAAGATCCAAGCAACTTACGTAGCCTGTGTGACGTTGTTGCTGTATTTGACTCAAATTCACAAAAACATAAAGATTTAATACGCATTATTATCCCCAAAATTGTTGAAAAACTAGACGGTAGGGATAATTTAATAAAAGCATTGCAAAGCACCCCTCTTAAAATTAAATACGCAGAACTTGTAGGTACATCCTTTACACCGAGAAGTATGTCAAGATGTAACGGTATTATACAAGCAACCGTTAAGGGGCAAGGAAGAGATTTTATTGGAGATTGGCCTGCTGATAATTATGTGCGCTGGGCTCATTGCTTTGGTTTTATCAAATACAATTACACAGATGATACCTTTGAAATAACCGACAAAGGGTTAGAACTTACAAACGCAAGAGAAACAGGCGAAGAATTGTCAAAAAATGAAAAAGAATTGCTTGTCAATGCTATTTTAGCATATCCTCCAGCTATAAGAATATTAACATTGCTTTCCGAAACTGAGGATACTCATCTTACAAAATTTGAAATAGGACAACGATTAGGATTTATAGGCGAGGATGGTTTCACAAGTATGCCGCAAAAAATATTTATACGTTCGCTGGCAAATGCAGAACCCAAAGAACGCAAAAGTATGAAAGCTGATTGGGAAGGTTCGTCAGACAAATATGCAAGAATGATTGCAAGTTGGCTCGAAAAGCTTGGTCTTGTTGAGAAAATACCAAAGATGATTACAGTTTCAACTGCCGGAAAAGAATATAAAGAAACGATAGGTCAGGCATATATGATTACTGCAAATGGAATTACTGCATTGAGAAAAGCTGATGGAAAAAGTAAACACAAAAGAATTGCTAAAAATGTATGTTGGGAAATGTTTTCAACTAAAGGTGCAGACAGAGAGTATTTTCGTACACGCCGAGCCTTTATTTTAAAATATTTATTTGAAAGCAAAAATAGCGTTTCGGTTTTGGATATTATGAACTATCTTAAAACCGTTAATCTTAATGAAACCGAAAATACTATTTCAGATGATATTAAAGGCTTGCAGAATATAGGCATAAATATCATAGAGAAAGGCAATAGATTTATACTTGATGACATGATAAATGATTTCATCATTCCTCTGCCTCAATCACTTGCAAAATCAGATTTGGCAGAAACAAAGGAAGAAATCAGAGAAAATCTATTAAATCTATCGCATGAGTATTTAGCTCTTATAGACCTTGCCTATGATAGTAAACAAAACCGATTATTTGAAATGAAAACTTTAGACTTGCTGACAGAAGAATGCAATTATCAGGGGCTTCATCTTGGTGGAAGCCGCAAGCCGGATGGTATAATTTATACAAGTGAAAATAAATGCAAATATGGTGTTATAATAGATACCAAAGCATATTCTAAAGGGTACAATTTACCAATATCGCAAGCCGATGAAATGGAAAGGTACATTGGTGAAAATCAAACAAGGAATGAAAAAGTTAATTCAAATAAATGGTGGAACAATTTTGGTGCTGATATAAATGAATTTTATTTTATGTTTGTTTCCGGTCACTTTGTAGGAAATTTCAAAGCTCAAATTGAGCGGATAAGCAAAAACAAGTCAATCAACGGGGTTGCCTTAGCTGTTACAAATCTTATATTACTTGCAGAGGCCTACAAAGCAGGTCGGTTTACACACGAAACAATAAAAAATGAGATGTTTAATAACTCAGAATTTATATTATGATTTACAAAAAAGAACAGGCTAATTGAAAGGGATAATACATGAACTCTGATTTCCTTTATCTTACCTGTTCTTTTATGATATATATCTGTTAGAGTCATTATACAACTAAAAATTTTTTGTCTGAAAAATCATACATTTTATTTTACCATAAACAAAAAAACATCAAGCACATTTGTCAAAATATTATTTTTTATATTTTTACTTGACAAAATTATAATTATATGCTAAAATTATTTTATAAAATTAATGGAGGTGTTTATTTTGGAAATAGGCATTGATAAGAAAGTCATTATTTCTGCTATTCAAAGAGGTTTATCTAATGCACAGACGGAAATATATAATAGTAATACAATAACAGAAAATCGAAAACATATGGAAAAATGGGATAAAATTAACACATGCGTGTATGATTTATTTTATGAAAATGACAGATTCACTATAACACCGCTTGACAGAGGTCTTTTTAAGTTGCTAATGATATTTGACAATAAAGAACATACATTATTTACAATAATAAAAAAAGACAATTTTAATAAATTATTAAATAGAAAGACATTGTCAAAAGCACATTATATAGATTCAATGTTTGACTACAATTACTTATATCAAAAGAATCCTATGCAAATATCTATATTTGATGCAGAAAATATGTTTTCAGAGGGCGCAGAAAGGCAAATAAAAGATTTACAAACTACTATTGAAAATCTTTTATTAACTGACTCTATAAAAAAATATATTACAATTGTTGTGGATTTCAAGGGATTTACTTTGACAGAAGTTCATGCCGTATTGGGTTCTAAATGGTTAGAAATAATTGAAACAGATGATTGGAGTGAATATATTAATCCTTCGTTTGATGATATTGAAGATAATGGCAAGAGAGATTATGTCCAAAGTTCAGATTTAAAATCAAAGATATCAATAAAGCCTTCTGTAAGAAAGCAGCAAGAAATGGGCTAATTGGAGGGATGGAAATGTTTTTTAACGGACAAAGGTTAAAAGAAGCACGTATATTTAGAAATATGAGTATGACAGAATTAGCATCAAAAGTTGGTGTGAAAAAACAGGCTATTTCTCAGTTTGAAAATAATTTAGCAAAGCCAAAACCTGAAACAGAATTTGCAATAGTTGGAGTATTGAGGTTTCCAAGAACATATTTTCACCAAAAAAGCGAAAATATAGCAGTGAATAATACTTTTTTTAGGGCCTTATCTTCCACCAATGCATTAGATAAAAAGACACAAGAAATAAAAACTAAATTAGTAGTTCAAGCATATAATTTTCTATGTGAATATCTAGATATGCCAATACTAAATTTACCTAACCTTGATAGCTTTAAGGGTGATATAGATACACAGGCTATGTCATTAAGAGCATATTGGAATATTGGCGAAAAGCCAATTACAAATATGGTTGAATTGATAGAACATAATGGAATTATTGTTTCAGCATTTGACGTTGATAGCGATAAAATTGATGCCTTTACCCAGGTACACAATATATCTACTTATCCCCAATATTGTGTTGTGCTAGGGAATAATAAAAAGTCTGCTGTACGACGAAACTTTGATATTGCTCACGAATTGGGTCATATAATACTTCATAGTAATATTGAAAATTTAGAAGAATTATCTTTGGAGCAACAAAAGGAACTTGAAAATGAAGCAAATCAATTTGCTTCAGCATTTCTTATGCCAAAAAATGCTTTTTATAATGATTTGATTAAGGCAAATGAATTAAAATCTTACATTGAGTTAAAGAAAAAATGGCATGTATCCATTGCTGCTATGTTAATAAGAGCAAAAACTCTTGAAAGAATTAACGTAAAAGAATATCAATCTTTGATGAAATCTATGTCATATAGAAAATGGCGAACACAAGAGCCGTTAGATGACAAATTGCCACTTTCGGTCCCTACACTATTTTATAGTGCGCTTGAAGTGTTATTTGAAAACAATATTATGACGCCTCAAACTTTTATGGGGCATCTGTCCAACTATGGATTGTCTATATATCCTAAGGACCTGGAAACATTATTGTCATTGCCTAAAGGTACTTTAGCTGTCTCCGACAATGATGCTATAATAAAACCAATCATAAATATTAAAAATTCTCATAATCGTTAAATATAAGTTGCCTGAAAAGCAGATTTATCAATAGCTGGTATTCAACATCCGCTCTAGATAAATCTGTTTTTTACTATTGTAAATTGATTAAGTGGATTTAAGTTGAAAAGAGGCACAGAATTTGTTTCTCCCAAAAGAGCTAAATTTCTTGTTTTATAGCAAATACCCCCCTTTTTGAGCAAAGTAATGATATTATATTACCTCACCGATTTCAGTCCTTAAAACCCGCATAAAACAAGGCTTTTTTAACACTTAAATGCTCACATATGGCGATAAGAATTCAGACAAAACATTGATATGATGAAAAACACGCATACCACCTTAAAAGTGATATGCGTGTTTTCATTTTACACCCTGCTTGTCGGCAGATAACGATAATTTCAATACTTCCTTATCACTATCTGCCTAAATTTCGGCAGTATTTTTATGCTATTCACAAAACGGTAAAATTTTGGGGTTATAATAAACTAAAATATCGGGCAGGCGTGCGGAGCCGTACGGTTAATTTCCGCCCTTCTGCCGTTCGGAGAAAATAAATGATTGATATAAAAGACATTGAAACAAAAAAGCTGCTTGAAAGCGCAAGCGGAATTTTAGAACAAACAAGACCTTTTACCGAGCTTATGATGCGTTACAAGTGCGCAATGCTTGAGGTGAAAACAAAGTTAGACGTTTTAAACACCCAGCTTTCGCTTGAAAACGACCGAAACCCCTTTGAATCCATAAACTGCCGCCTTAAAACGGTGCCCAGCATTATTGAAAAGCTTAACAGAAAGGGCTTTGAGCTTTCTGCCGCAAGCATTGAAAAAAATCTTAACGACGTTGCGGGAATAAGGGTTATATGCTCGTTCCCCGATGATATTTATGTGCTTGCCGATAAGCTTTGCTCGCAGGACGATATAAGGCTTATAGAAAAAAAGGATTACATAAAAAACCCAAAGCCGAACGGCTACCGCAGTCTTCACTTAATAGTTGAAATACCTATATTTCTTATGACCGAAAAAAAGCTTATGCGGGTTGAGGTGCAGTTCAGAACCATTGCTATGGATTTTTGGGCAAGTCTTGAGCATAAGCTTAAATACAAAAAGGACATTAAATCGGACGTTAACGAAATTTCGCGCGAATTAAAGGAATGTGCCGAGGAAATAAGCCGCCTTGACGACAAAATGCAGGAAATACACCGCAAAATAAATTACAACAACGACTCTGCAAGTATAAATTTTGAGCTGCCGATTTAATAACCGTATTTTTTGCGTTTTATAGCTAAAAACAGCAGGGTAACGCAAACCGCCATAATTTCTGCCGCAACTATTGAAAACCATATTCCGTCAAGCTTAAAAAATAACGGGAATATAAGCACGGCGGCTATTTGAAATACCAACGTTCTTAAAAATGATATTGCAGCCGAGGTAAAGCCGTCGTTAAGAGCGGTAAAAAATGATGAGCCGAATATAGCAAAGCCCGAAAGCAAAAACGAAAAAGAGAATATTGAAAACGCGTGCGCCGTAATGCCGTGCAGCTCTTTATCGTATCCCACAAACAGCAGGGAAAGCGGCTTTGATAAAAGCTCGCCCGCCGCAAACATAATTAAGGCGCAAACGGCTATAAACGCGGCGCTTGTTTTAAGCAGGCTTTTAAGCTCCGCTTTGTTTCCCGCACCGTAGTTGTAGCTTATTATCGGAGCGGAGCCTACCGCATAGCCTATGAATACCGCCTGAAAGATCATACTTACATACATAAGCACGCCGTATGCGGCAATGCCGTTTTCACCGGCGTATTTCATAAGCTGAACATTGTAAAGCATACTTACTACCGACATTGAGATGTTGCTCATAAGCTCGGAAGAGCCGTTGGTGCAGGTTTTAAGCAGCACTTTTTTATCAAAACGGCACTTAACAAACCTTAAAAGGCTGTTGTTTTTGCGGCAGAAGTATAAAAGCGGTATCGTGCCGCCCAAAAACTGGCTTATTGCGGTAGCCGCGGCGGCGCCCTTAAGCCCAAACGGAAAAACCGCAACCAAAAGTGCATCAAGCACCATATTTGCTATTCCTGCGGCGGCGGTAACAATAAGGCCGAGCCGCGGCTTGCCCGCGGTTGCAAAAAGGCACTGAAATTCAAACTGGAGTATATAAAACGGCAAAGCCGCAAGTATTATTCTGCCGTATGTAACGCTGTTTTCAAGCATCTGACCGTCAGTGCCGAAAAGCTCTGCCAGCCTTGGCAGAAAAATAATGCCGAGTACCGACAGCACAACGCCGCAAGCAGCCGAAACCGCAACTATAAGCGTAAAAATTTCGTTTGCTTTTTTACTCTCGCCCTCGCCCATTGTTTTTGCTATAAGTGCGCCGCCGCCCGTGCCGAACATAAAGCCTATACAGCCTAATATCATAAGCACCGGCATTATAAAATTCACCGCGGCAAAGGGTGTTTTGCCGGCATAGTTTGAAACAAAATAACCGTCTACTATTCCGTAAACGGAAGTGAATATAAGCATAATAACAGAGGGAAGGGTAAACCCGAGCAGCCGTTTTAAATTAAAATGGCCGGATAATTCAGTCATAGTCATTCTCCTTTAAATACATACCTTAGCAGTATAGTATATAAAGGCGGTAAAGTCAACACTATTAAAAGGAAGGTACAAAATGAATGTTATAATAAGAAAATATGAAAGCCGCGATATTGCGGATATGGTTAAAATATGGAACTCGGTTGTGGAGGACGGTATTGCCTTCCCGCAGAAGGAATATCTTAACGAAACTTCGGGAGCGGAATTTTTCTCATCGCAAAGCCATTGCGGCGTTGCTGAAAATGAAAACGGTGATATTATGGGTCTTTACATACTTCACCCTAATAATGTGGGCAGGTGCGGTCACATAAGCAATGCAAGCTACGCGGTAGCTTCAGGAAGCAGGGGGCTGCACATAGGCGAAATGCTTGTGCTTGATTCGCTTAAGGAAGCAAAGCGCTTGGGCTTTAAAATAATGCAGTTTAACGCGGTTGTAGCGTCAAACACCCACGCCAGACATTTGTATGAAAGATTGGGCTTTAAGCAGCTCGGCACCATACCGTGCGGTTTTCGCCTTAAAAACGGCGGGTATGAGGATATTTGCCCGTATTATACCGAATTAAAGTAAGAGGTTTTAAAATGAACGAAAAAGAAATTGCAGAAATACGCAGGCGTTTTAATCCGCAAAGGACCAATATAACAAGGGTTTGCGGGTGCTATGTTACGGGTTCGGGTGAAATAATGTCCGAATTTTCGCAGCCCATAGCAACCCTTACGCAGGACGAAACCGAATACCTTTTATCCCTGCTTAAAAAAACGCTTTCGGGTACGGTAGATAAAAACCTTATAGATATACCGTTTTCAAATGCGCAGGTTTTAGAGGGCGAGGAGCATAAAATCCTTTTAAAGCTCCGCGATACCGCGCTTGAGGATGAAGAGTCGCTTAAAAAAATTTACGGCGGCATTATTTCATCGGTAAAAATGGAAACCAATTATTTGATTATGTTGGCGTACGACAGCTATGACGTTTTTACCTATTCGGAGGACGGAAAGAAAAGCGAGGATTCTTCCGAGCAGTTCAGATATTTTATTTGCAGCGTTTGTCCCGTTAAATCAACAAAGCCGCTGTTAAGCTTTGCGGCGTTTGACAATGCCTTTCACGGGATTGCTTCAAGCACCGCGGTTTCCGCTCCTGAATTCGGTTTTATGTTTCCTGCGTTCGACGACCGCAGAGGCAATATTTACGACACGCTGTTTTATACTAAAAATCCTGCGGCAGACTATTCGCAGATAGCCGATAGGCTTTTTAAAGCCGAAATGCCTATGCCGGCGGCCGATCAGCAAAATTCCTTTTGCGGAATGCTCGGCAGCGCCGTAGGCGACGAATGCAGTATAGAGGTTATAAAAGAGGTTCACGGCTATATAAGCGATACGGTGGCAGAGCATAAGGAAAGCCGCAGTAAAGAGCCGCTTACCGTTTCAAGGGACGAAATTTCCGATGTTTTACGGTCTTCGGGCGTTGATGAGGAACGGATAAACGATTTTAAGAAAAGCTATGACGATACCTTCGGTGAAAAAACGCTTTTAAACCCGAAGAATCTTTTGGATGTAAAGCAGTTCGAGGTTAATATGCCCGACGTAAGCATAAGAATAAATCCCGAACGCAGCGGTCTTGTTGATACAAGAGTTATAGACGGCATTAAATACATAGTTATCCGCGCAGATGAGAGCGTGGAGGTTAACGGAGTGCAAATAAATATAAATAATTGACATTTTAGGGCTTTTCGTTTATAATAATATTGAACGAAGATATTGCCATAAAATAATATGAAAGGAAGCTTCGTTATTTTTTATGTAAAATAAGCGCCGGGACCGTACATATGGCATAGCGGTTGACGAGGATGGGGAGCATCGAAATATTCGGCGGATGCCCCACGGCAGACATGTCGTAAACAGGTGTTTAAAACCCGAAAGTAATTTCGGAACAAAGGCACCGTGCTATGTCAAAAAATATTTTTATACGGTATGTACGGAAAGCGCAGCCGCCAAAAGGGACGGGGATATTATATCCGCACCGCCTTTTTTCGGTATACGTTTAATTTTTGCACCTTTCCTGCATACTGCGGAAAGGTGTATTTTTATTATGTGCGGAATAGTTGGATTTACAGGAAAAACCAAAGCGGCGGGCTTTTTGCTTGAGGGCCTTGAAAGACTGGAATACAGAGGCTACGATTCGGCGGGAATAGCCGTGCTTGACGGCGGTAAGATACAAATTGAAAAAACCACCGAGCGTATAAAAAATCTTATAGACAAAACCGATAACGGCGAAAAAATTAACGGTACTATCGGTATAGGTCATACGCGCTGGGCTACGCACGGCGCGCCCTCGTTTGCAAACGCTCACCCACATATAAGCGCGGACGGCAGATTTGCCGTGGTTCACAACGGAATAATTGAAAATTATATCGCTTTAAGGGACAGCTTAAAGAAAGACGGAGTACAATTTGCAAGCGAGACCGATACAGAGGTTATCCCGCAGCTTATTGCAAAGTATTACAAGGGCGATTTTTTTGAGGCGGTTTCAAAGGCTGTATCTAAGCTTGAGGGATCGTATGCGCTCGGTATTGTCTGCACGGATTTTCCCGATACGCTTATTGCCGTAAGAAAGTTCAGTCCGCTTATAATAGGGCTTTCTAAGGAAGCTAATTATATTGCCTCGGACGTTACGGCAATAGTTTCGCATACGCGTGATATTCTTTACATTGAAGACGGTGAAATAGCGGTTTTAACGCCGAACGGCGTAAAGCTGTACGACGGCGATAAAAACGAACTTCACCGCGATCCCGCTGTTATAAGCTGGGACGTTGCCGCCGCAGAAAAGGGCGGTTACGACCACTTTATGATGAAGGAAATTATGGAGCAGCCCAATGCCGTAAAGCAGACGATCGAAAGCAGAATAAAGGGCAGAGAAATAGTTTTCGACGGCTTAAAGCTTAATGAGGAAAAGCTTAAAAAAATCAACCGAATTGAAATAGTGGCGTGCGGCTCGGCTTATCACGCAGGTATGGTGGGTAAATACGTATTTGAGGAAATGCTGAGAATTCCCACAGGCATAGATTATGCAAGCGAATACCGTTACCGCAACCCGATAACCGACGATAAGACGCTCACTGTAATAATAAGCCAATCGGGCGAAACAGCAGATACTTTAGCGGCGCTTAAGGAGGCTAAAAAACGCGGCTCGCATACGCTTGCAATCGTAAACGTTGTGGGCAGCTCGATAGCAAACGCGGCAGACGATGTTATTTACACATGGGCCGGTCCTGAAATTGCCGTAGCTACCACTAAGGGTTACACAACACAGCTTTCGGTGCTTTACCTTATTGCGGTTTGGGCGGCGCGTATTTTGGGCACTATGGACAGCGCGCGTGTTGAAAAGATATTTGATGATATTTGCCGCCTGCCTGAGCTTATTGAAAGGGTAATTTTGTCAGAGCCTAAAATTAAGGAAATGGCAAAGCACTGCGGAGACCCGAAATCGCTGTTTTTCATCGGCAGAAATATTGATTATGCGGTTTCGCTTGAGGCGTCGCTTAAATTAAAGGAAATTTCTTATATCCATTCCGAGGCGTACGCCGCGGGCGAGCTGAAGCACGGCACCATTTCACTTATAGAAGAGGGAAGAACCGTTATAGCCTTAGCCGCTTATGAGGAGCTTTTCGATAAGCTTTTAAGCAATGTTAAGGAGGTTAAGGCGCGCGGTGCGTATGTTATTGCCTGCGCTACCGAGGGTCATACCGAAATTGCAAAGGAAGCGGAAGAGGTTATTTATATACCGAGGATAGATCCGCTGCTTTTGGCAACGCTTGAGGTGGTTCCGTTCCAGATATACTCTTATTATGTTGCGCTTTACAAGGGATGTGATATAGATAAGCCCAGAAACCTTGCAAAATCCGTTACGGTAGAATAAAAATTATAAAAACCGCTCTTTTTGGGATAGACAAAGGGAGCGGTTTGTTATATAATATTATTTATATAATAATTGGTACTTTAAAAGCAGCGGAGGTTAAAATGGAAAAGATTTTAGTGCTTGACTTCGGCGGTCAATATAATCAGCTTATCGCCAGAAGAGTAAGAGAAAATAACGTATATTCCGAAATACGCCCTTATA
>ERZ773224.2976-NODE-2976-length-16125-cov-2.735905_pt1 | contig 16125 bp, 10 predicted proteins | sample MGYA00580526_ERZ773224 | MGnify/ENA primary metagenome ERZ773224 (study PRJEB29015, sample SAMEA2737743) | human gut metagenome | biome: human gut; feature: human-associated habitat; material: faeces | place: China | collected 2012 ... | reverse complement strand
CCCGCCCTTCTTGGTCTTGACCAGCTGCAGGGCGGGCCGCACGGTGTCGGCGGTGGAGTAGGTGGCACCGCCCAGCAGAGCGTCGGCGTAGCCCATCTTCACCAGCATGGTGCCGAAGTAGTTGCCCTTGGACAGAGCCTTGCGGCAGTCCTCGGCGGTCATCTTGCCCTTGCGCAGCTCCACCATCTTCTCCACCATGGCGTCCATCTCGGGGTAGGTGGCGGGGTCGATGATCTCGATGCCCTCAATATCAAAATTGCCGGTTTTGGCCGCGGCCTGGACCTCCTCCACGTTGCCTACCAGAATGGGGGTCAGGAAGCCGCCCTTCTTCAGCCGGTCTGTGGCCTCCAGGATTCGGGCGTCGGGGCCCTCGGTAAAGACGATCTTCCGGGGATTGGCCTTCAGCGTTTCAATCATGGATTCAAACATTGTAATTTCCTCCCAATGGGGCACGGGCCCCGTATTTTCGTCCCCATTATACACCGAAACCGGCATAGTCTCAAGGGCCTGTCAATAAAAATTGCAGAAAATCCCAGGTTTCCAAAGAAAAACCCAGCGCCCCCCACGGGGACGCTGGGAAAATTTCTTACAGGGCCTTCTTTGCGACCTCCACCAGGGCGGCGAAGGCGGCGGGCTCGTGGATGGCCAGCTCGGAGATGGACTTCCGGTTCATCTCGATGCCGGCCTTCTTCAGCTCACGGTCGTACCACTCGAGCAGCTTCTTGTCCGCTTCCTTGAAGGACATGGCGGAGGCATAGTTGTACATGCCGCCGAGCTTGCCGCTCTTTTCGTAGATGACCGGGGTATGGCCGCGCTTCTTGAGGACAAGGGCGCATTCCATGCCGCCGATACCGCCGCCGACGATGGCGACCTTCTTGGGGTTCTTCGTCGGGACGATCTTATACTTGTTGTGCTGCATCGTGGGCGGGGTCAGCGCGCAGCGGGCCAGATGCAGCGCATCGTCCATCGGCTGCATGTTGGGCGTGCCCTTGGAGCAGTTGAAGTTGAAGCAGGCGTTGTGGCAGTTGATGCAGGGCTTGATCTCCTCCTCGCGGTCCTCAAGGAGCTTGTTGATCCATTCGGGATCGACGAGGTTCTGACGGCCGACGCCCATCGCGTCGATGCGGCCCTCGGCGATCTCCTTGGCAGCGAACTCGGGCTCCATCTTACCGGCGCAGACGACCGGCTTGGTGGTGAAGTTCTTGATGTGCTCGACATCCGCAATGTTGCAGTTGGGCGGCATATAGACCGGCGGATGCGCCCAGTACCAGGCGTCGTAGGTGCCGTTATCGCAGTTGAACATGTCGTAGCCGGCGTCCTCGAGATACTTGATGGCCTTTTCAGACTCGGCCATATCGCGGCCGAACTCAACAAACTCCTCGCCGGGGACGGCGCCCTGGCCGAAGCCCTTCGTCTTGGAGACGACGGAGTAGCGCAGCGACACGGGGAAGTCCTTGCCGCACAGCTTCTTGATCTCCTGCACGATCTCAACGGCAAAGCGGTAGCGGTTCTCGAACGATCCGCCGTACTCGTCGGTACGGTAGTTCATGTTGGCAATGGCAAACTGGTCAAGGAGGTAGCCCTCGTGAACGGCGTGGATCTCCACACCGTCAACGCCGGCATCCATAAGCATCTTCGCGGTCTTGCCGAAGGCTTCGATCATTTCGTGGATCTCTTCCTTTGTCAGCGCGCGGGACTTGACCTCCGGATACCAGCGGTTGGGGGTCTCGGAGGAGGACGCGCAGACATAATCGACGTCCAGAACGCCCTTGGCGACGGCGCCAAGCGCCTTCTTCTGGAGCATATCGACCATCAGCTGGTTGATCGCCATGCTGCGGCCCATGCCGGCAGAGAGCTGAATGAAGAGCTTCGCACCCGTCTTGTGGAATTCGGGCATCCACTCGGCGAGCTCGCGGAACATGCGCTTGTTCTGATACAGCCAGTGGCGGCCGGGGATACCCATCGTGTCGCGCACGCACTGCATGCCGGGCAGCACCAGACCGACGTTGTTCTGGGCGCGGTTGAGAATGTGGTAGGCCGCTTCCTTATCGAAGTGGCAGGGCTCCAGCCAGCCGAAGAGGGATGTGCCGCCCATGGACACCTGAACAATGCGGTTTTTGATCTCGCAGTTGCCGATCTTCCACGGGGTAAACAGGGAACTGTACTTTTCGTTCATGCGATCTTTCTCCTCCTTTTTTTGTGCGGGGAAGCGCTGGGGTATGATCAATCCATACTATAAATATTATAACAAGCGTTGATTTATTCTGCAACTATATCTTTCTTATTTGTGTATTCTGCCGTCAGAACCGCCCGTTTTCGACATTTTGGTGCGTCGTTTTCGGACGGTTCGTTGTTTTTCCGACAAGCTATATTGGAAGAGATGCATAAACCGCCCCGGCAGACGCCGTTTTTTCTTTCCTTCTATCGCGCGCCGCGGCGCGCATAGACTCTTTCACGGAGGGGAGGCGTCATTATGGGGCTTTGGAGATCGATCCGGAAAAACGCCGCGCTGCTGACGGTCTCGTCTCTCGTCATGCAGTCGCTTTCGATGCTCTGGCAGGTGTGGTTGGCCGCGCATATCGGTCCCGCCGGCATCGGGCTTTTCCAGCTTATCGGAAGCGTCGGCTTTCTTTTCATAACGCTCGCGGTGTCCGGCATCCGGTTTTCCGTCACGCGGCTGCTCGCCGAGGAGCTGGGGCAGTGCCGCGGCGGGAGCGTCTGCGCCGTGATGCGCCGGTGCTGCGCCTACGCGCTCTTTTTCGGGCTGGGCGCAGCGTCCATTCTCTTTTTTCTTGCCGAGCCCATTGGCTTTCTCTGGATCGGGGACGCCCGCGCGGTACGCGCGCTGTACGCCGCGGCGCCCTCCCTTCCGGCGCTTGCGCTCTCGAGCGCCATCTCCGGGTACTTCACCGCCGTCGGGCGCGTGTGGAAAACGGCGCTCTCCCAGTTTTTCGCACAGCTTCTGCGCATGGGGCTTTCCGCGCTTCTGCTCGCGCCGTGCAGCCGCGGCGATCTTTCCGCCGTGTGCGCGGCGCTCTCGGCATCCGGCACCGCCGCGGAGATCGCGCTCTCGCTCGCGCTTGCCGCGCTCTATCTCGCCGACCGGAAACGGTTTTGTCCCGCGGGCGAATGCGGAGCCGCTCTCACGCCGCGGATGCTCCGCATCGCGCTGCCGCTCGCCTCGTCCGCCTATGCGCGGAGCGCGCTCAACACGTTCCGCCAGCTTCTCGTGCCGCGGGGTCTTCGTCTTTCGGGGCTGAGCGCCGAGAGCGCGCTCGCGGGCTACGGCGTCATCAACGGCATGGCGATGCCGGTTTTGCTTTTGCCGACGTGCCTGCCGCTCTCGGTCGCGGAGCTGCTCGTTCCGGCGCTCACGGAGATGCAGGTCGCCGGAGAGCGCGTGCGGGTGCGCCGGAGCGTGCGGGAGATGCTCGGGAAAACGTTTCTTCTCTCGCTCGGCGCAGCGGCCGCATTTTTCGTTTTCGCCGCCCGCTCGGAATGCTGCTCTACGGCAGCGCGGAAGCCGCGCGCTTTCTCCGCCTGCTCGCGCCAATGGTGCCGTTCCTCTATACCGACATCGTGACCGACGGCTGTCTCAAGGGGTTGGGACAGATGATGGCGTCCATGGCGTTCAACATTGCCGAGGCCGCGCTGGGTCTTGTTCTCGTGTGGGCCCTTCTCCCCCGCTGGGCGCTCACGGGCTATCTTGTGACGCTCTACATCTGCGAGGTGTTCAACTTCACGCTGAGCCTTCTGCGGCTGCGGCAGATTATAAACGGGGACGGTTCTCATTGACAACCTTGTGTCAGAGAGAACCGTCCCCATGGATAACTTTATTCCTTTTTCGCATCGGCGAGATTCACGCCGATGCCGTTTACCTCCACGCCGCCGTCGGCGGGAATGAGGATGTATTTCCGCCCGTCGATCTCGCGCGTCTCGACAAGATACCCAAACTCGCCCGGCAGCGTGATCTTCACCTCCGGCGTTACGATCTCGAGCTTTTTGCTCTCAACGATGTTGTTCGGGTCGAGCGCGGCGTGCGTACCGTAGCGCTTTTCACATTCGCGCTCGAATTTTTCCGTCTTTTCAAGCGGCACGCCGCTCGTGCGCAGCACGCTCACCACGTCGCGCGCCGTGATCTCCAGCGCATCCGGGTCTTTGGCTTCCTTGTGTTCTTCAATGCGGCTGCGCAGATTTTCGTGCACGGCCTGCACAACGTCGAACCGGCAGTCGGTATCGAGCGCCGCGGCGAGCGTTTCGGAGAACGTCTCTTTCTGCTCAGCGGCGGACATCGGCGGCGCGACACGGAACAGCCCGTCGATCAGCTCGGGGTGGATCTCCGCGGTATCATGGCTGTAGTAGAGCGCGTCATAAATGTTCGCGCGGCGGTCATCGAACGCCGGGAACAGAAAGCCAAGCGCCGGGGCCGCGACGGTCTGGCCGGTGGACGTGCCGTGAAAGGCGCGTTCCTCCGAAAAATACCGCAGCGCCGCCGTCGCATCCTTCACGGGGCAGACCGTGCAGACGAAGAAGCGGAACACCTCGTCGCTCAGCTCGTCCTTCTCACCGTCCGAGCCGCGGTGCGGCACATCGTAGGCGTCGCCCGCGAGGAGAATGAGGTAGTTTTCGCCCTGCATATCGAGCGAGGAGATGACACGCGAATAGAGCTCATGCCGCGCGTTCTCGTCGGCGCACGCGCTCTCGCGCAGGGCCTGCAGCAGCCGGTGCTCGTCGCTCCCGGCGACCTGCTTCGTTTCAAACGGGATATCGATGAGATTTCGCCCGAGCGAGCCGGAGAGCGTTTTGCGCAGGAGCGCCAGATACATCTCCTGCTCCTCCTTGCCGGACATGCCGAGAGACACGTCCGTTTCCGCGACGACCTCGCGCATACCGTTTACAAAGCAGCCGTATACATGGGCAATGCCGCTCCGCTCCGGCCGGAACCGGCGGCGGAGCTCGTTGAGTTCCTTCTGATTCATTATGTACCTCTTAACATGAGAAAATGGCCTGCGCACCGTAGGTGACGACCGAGACGATCACGCCGGCGATCACAACGCCGATGACGATGGCCGGGAACGCGCGCTTGAGCCGCATCTCCATCATCGCCGCGACGAGCGCGCCCGTCCACGCCCCCGTGCCGGGCAGCGGGATGGCCACGAGAATGGCGAGACCCCAGAACGCGTACTTTTCCACGGCGGCGCGGTTTTTCTCCGCTTTCTTCTCCATGCGCGTCACGAGCCCGTCGAGCTTCGGCATATGCGCGCGCATCCACGCGAAGATCCTGCGGATGAAAAGGATGATGAACGGCACCGGCACAAGATTGCCGAGCACCGAGGCAATGATCGCCGTCCAGAGGTTCAGCCCGCGCACGACGCCGAACGGGATCGCGCCGCGCAGCTCCACGACCGGAACCATCGCTACGAGAAACGTGAGTAAAATGTCTTTCATGGGCATGATGCCGTCTCCCCTGTCGGAACGGCCTGATCCTCCGTTTTATTACAGTTCTTTCGCCGCGCGGCGCGTCTCTTTCCGCCGCTGCACGAATGCGCTGAGTTTATCCAGCAGCTTGTACATCACATTCATCACCGGCCAGGCAAGCAGCGCGAACACCGCAAGCACGAGCGCGCTGAGAAAATCGAGCGTCACAAGGTTGAAAAGCGCCTTGAGGAACAGAAAGCTCCCCGCAAAGCCGAGCGCGAGCACGCAGATCATCGCAATGCGCAGCTTGTTATACGGTTTCGCCGTCTGGTGCACCATCATGAGTCCTACAACGCCCATCACGCCGGCACAGATCGTGCTCATGGCGGTGTCCGGCAGATCGGCGGCCAGATAGAAGAGCATCACGCCGCCGACGAGCAGGATATCCGTGAGCGCCGCCGGGAGCGCGCGCCGCACCACGTTTTTGAGGAATTTGCCCTGCACGAGCGAGCGGTTCGGCTCCATGGCGAGGATGAACGCCGGAACGCCGATCGTCATGCAGTTCACAAGGCCGAGCTGTGCGGGGCTGAGCGGGTACGGCAGAGTGAAGATCAGACTGATGATCGCCATCGCGATCGAGAACATGTTCTTCACAAAATAAAGCGAGGCGGAGCGCTCGATGTTGTTGATGACGCGCCGCCCCTCGGCGACGACGTCCGGGAGCGAGGCGAAATTCGAGTCTGTGAGCACGATCTGCGATACCTGACAGGCAACGTCGCTTCCCGAGGCCACGGCGATGGAGCAGTCGGCTTCCTTGAGCGCGAGCACGTCGTTTACGCCGTCGCCGGTCATGGCGACCGTGTGCCCCTGTTTTTTGAGCGCAAGGACGAGCCGCCGCTTCATCTCCGGTGTCACGCGGCCGAATACGACGCATTCGCGCGCCGCCTTTTCGACCTGCTCGTCGGTCTCGAGCGTGCGGGCGTCCACCGCCCGGTCGGCATCCGGGATCCCCGCGCGGCGGGCGACCTCGGAAACCGTGAGCGGGTTGTCGCCGGAGATCACGCGTACGGAAACACCCTCGCGCGCGAACCACGCGAACGTATCCGGCGCCTCGGCGCGGATCTTGTTGGAGAGCAATATGAGCGAGATAGGCAGGCGCTCAGCGGTGAGCGCTTCATCGGTGAGCTGCCCGTCGTAGAGCGCGAGGAGCAGCACGCGGCAGCCTTTTGCGCTGTAGTGATCGATCTTTTCCCGATAGGCGTCAAATTCGCCGCCGAGGATGACCTCCGGCGCGCCGAGAAGGTAGGTCTCATCCTCATGGAACGAAACGCCGCCATATTTCTTCGCGCTCGTGAACGGGAGCGCGGCGATCGCGCGCTGATTCACCTCGCCAGTGAAAAATTTGCGCATGGCGGCCATGGTGTCGTTATCGCCGCGCATCGCCGCGCAGTAGTCCGCCATGATCATGTGGATATCCTCGGCGATGAACCGGTCGGGGCAGAGCGGGACGATATCGTCCACGATCATTTTGTTTTCCGTCACCGTGCCGGTCTTGTCCACGCAGAGCGTATCGACGCGCGCGAGCGTTTCGATGCAGTCCATCTCGCGGCACATCGTCTTTTCCTGCGCCAGACGCAGCACGCCCGCCACAAGCGCAAGGCTCGTGAGCAGATACACGCCCTCCGGGATCATGCCGACGAGCGCACCTACCGTGGACGTGACGCCCGCGGGGATGCTCCGGCCGAGCCAGTGGACTTCCTTTACCACGAGCAGCACGCCCATCGGGATGATGCCGATGCCGATCCATTTGACAAGATCGTTCAGCGCCTTCATCATACCCTTGGCCTGACGCTTTTTCTGCGCTTTCGCGTCGAGCGTCAGACGGCTGACGAACGAATCCGCGCCCACGGCGGTGAGCCGCGCGCGGCACATGCCGGAGACAAGAAAGCTGCCCGAGAGCAGCGTATCGCCCGGCGCTTTTCGGATCTCGTCCGCCTCGCCGGTGACGAGCGCCTCGTTGACAAGGCACGTCCCGTCCACCACGACGGCATCGGCGCAGACCTGCTCGCCGGTCGAAAAGAGGACGATATCGTCCCGCACAAGCGAGGACACGTCCACGCGCTTTTCGCGCCCCTCGCGCACAACGGCGCATTGCGGCGCGGTCAATATATTCAGCGCATCGAGCGCCTTTTTGCTGCGCAGCTCCTGCACGATGCCGATCACGGCGTTAATAATGACGACGATGACGAACGAAAGGTTCAAAATCGACGCCTTCACCGCCACAAGGCACAGCGCGAGCACAAGAAACACGAGGTTAAAGTACGTGAGAAGATTCTCCCGCACGATCTGCCCCGTGGTGCGCGTGGGCGGTTCAACCGGGCGATTGTCCCAGCCCGCGGCGGCGCGCGCGGCGGCCTCGGCCTCGGTGAGCCCCTCGAAGGGCGCGGCCTCCTTCACGGCGATCTCCTGCCGGACGGGTTCCTCTTCTGTTTTTCTGCGGAACAGCTTCAAAGCGCCAAGCCCTCCCCCGAAAAAAGCGTTACATATTAGTATACCATTTTTTCGCTCTTTTTCAATAAAGACCGTCTTAAAATTGCGTAAAGAACGCCTGCCTTCGGATGACAAAAGCAGGCGTTCGTTCATTTTATCGTTTTACTCGATGATCATGCGGCGGGCGCGCATAAGCGTAAGGCGGTTCCGCACAAGGGGCGAGCAGCGCAGGAGCTTATCCAGATCGGCAGACGAAACACCGATATCCTCCGGCGTTCGTTTTGCGTCCAGCCGTTCCAGAACACGAAAAAGCTCCTCCGGAGCAGGGATCGCGGCGATAATCTCCCGAAGCTGCTGCCAGCTTTCGCCCAGTCGTTCCGGCGTGACCTCCGCAAGGCAATCGCATCGGTTTTCCTCCTCGATAGACCGGCAAAGCCGCTCACCGAAGAAGACCCGCATTTCTTCCGTCGGGAACGGGGTATAGGGTTGGACGGCAGGTGCAGCGTCCCCAATTCCGGCAAGCCGCTTATATTCTCTCGCCGCCAGCAGCGTTCCGACGCCCGCCTTTTCGCCGTGCAGCGCCGGAAAGGCAACCGAAAGTTCCGCCGGATGCATTTCAATGAGATGTGCTATGTGGTGCTCCGCGCCGGACGCCGGGCGTGAATTGCCCATCATCTGCATGGCGATCCCGCTCAGCAAGAGCGCCTTTGTCACGTTCTCAAACGCTTCCGGCTCGCCGCGGAGAAGGCCGTCCACGCTTTTCACCGCAGCGTCAGCCGCAGTATGCATCAAGTCGTGGATCTCGGGGCAGAAATATTCCCCTGTCATCACATGCGCCATCCGCCAGTCGGCAAGCGCGGTATATTTAGCGAGAATATCGCCGACACCGCTGCGCACCAGCTCGATGGGCGCTGCGCGGAGGACGTCGGTATCGGCCGCAACGATTTCCGGCGCTACGGCGGGCAATGTCTTTTTATATCCGTGCCACGTCATAGCGGCCACCGTGCTGCAAAAGCCGTCTACACTTGCTGCCGTAGGGCAGGAAACAAAACGGAGCCCGCGCTCGTACGCGCAGTAGCGCGCGATATCATGGATCGTGCCGCTGCCGACGGCGATCAGCACCTTGGTATCTCCGTGAAGCTCGGCAAGCGTGCGTGCCACGGCTTTTTCGTCGGCGTGAAGGCCTTTGGAAGGGAGGATGATCTCCTGCTCCGCATACGGATGGCGTCCCGCTGTTGCTGCATAGGTCCGCTCGCCGTAAAGCGTACAGCGTTTCCCCTCTATGCCGTTTTCGTGCAGCGCATCTTCCAGCGCAAGAAGTACGCCGGGCGCGATAAGTACCGAACGCGTCACCATCGTGTGCTCTTTGCCGCAGCGGCATGATCCGCCAAATTGCCGCGCATCCAATGAGATCATGTGTTTTTCTCCATTTTTAGTGTTTCCACTGCGAGCCGTTCGAGCGGGAAGGCGGCTTTATAGCGCTCAAGGAACGATGTGAAGCCTGCGGCATCCATACTGTCGGGCAATACCGTAGAGACCCCGGCATCAGCAAAGACCCGGTTATCCAGATACTCTTCCAATGTTTCGCCCTTCCTGCGCCAGAGCATATATGCGCAGAGCAGCGCCATGCCGTAAGGTCCGCCCTCGCCCGCCGTTTCCATTACGGATACCGGTGCGCCGACCGCGGCGGCAAGGATCCTCTGCCCCACCCCGGGCGTTTTAAAGAAGCCGCCGTGGGCGCATATGCGCTCTACGCGGATATTCTCTTCGCGCCGCAGAATGTCCAGTCCGATGCGGAGCGTGGACAGTGCCGATAGAAGGTGCATCCGGCAGAAGTTTGCCAGTGTAAAGGCGCTCTCCGGGGTACGGACGAAGAGCGGTCTTCCTTCGTTCACGGCAGTCACGCCCTCGCCGGAAAAATAGTTATAGCTCAAAAGTCCGCCGGCGTCGGCATCACCCTCCAGCGCCTTGCGGAAGAAGAGGGTATACAGCTCGCCGCGGTCAATGGGAAGTCCGGCAGCTTCGGCAAGCTCGGAAAAGAGGCTGACCCAGCCGTTGATATCCGATGTGCAGTTGCTGCAATGCACCATCGCCACGGGAAGCCCCGTCGGTGTCGTCACCATATCCACCTCACGGTGAACGCCGAGAGGGTGATCTGCCACAAGCATGGCAAAGGCGCTTGTCCCGGCGGAGACATTGCCCGTACACGCCCGAACAGAATTTGTGGCGGTCATGCCGGTTCCTGCATCGCCCTCACAGGGTGCGACGGGGATCCCTGCCTGAAGCGTTCCTGACGGGTCAAGGAATCGCGCGCCCGCCTCGGTCAGATATCCGGCGATCTCGCCCGCCGGGACGGGCTCCGGGAGAATATCGGCAAGACACCACGGATATTTTTTCGTTTCCGGCAGTGCTTCAAAGGCTTTCGTCATTTTTGCGTCATAGCCGAGCGTTTCGCTGTCGAGCGGGAAAATGCCGGAGGCTTCGCCGAGCCCGACCTTTTTTTCGCCGGTCAGCCGCCAGTGGACATATCCTGCCAGCGTCGTGAGATAGCCGATGCGTGCCACATGTTCTTCGCCGCTGAGCATGGACTGATAAAGATGCGCGATCGTCCAGCGCTGCGGGATATGAAAGCGGAAGAGCTCCGTGAGCTTCTCGGACGCCTCACCGGTAACGGTGTTGCGCCATGTGCGAAATGGTGCGAGCGGCATGCCGGTCTTGTCCAGCGGCAGATATCCGTGCATCATGGCAGATACGCCGATGGCGCCGAATGTCGTCGGATCTTCCCCGGTTCTTTTCCGGATATCGGCGCGCAGATCGGCATAGCAGCTCTGCACGCCGCCGACGATATCCTCCAGAGAATATGTCCAGATACCGTTTTCCAGCCGGTTTTCCCATACATGGCTGCCGGAGGCAACAGGCGCATGGTTCTCGTCGAGCAGAACCGCTTTGATGCGCGTCGTCCCCAGCTCGATGCCGAGCACCGTTCGGGAAAAATTCAGCACAAAGCTCACCTCAGCTTCCAGACAAGATCTTTTATCAGCAGCTCCTCCTCGAGTTTTTCCGGAGTGCTGCCGTCGGTGATATGGACAAATTCAATATCCATGATGCGAGCCCAGTCACGCAGCTGTTCGGCGGTCACATCATACGAGAGCACCGAATGATGTGCTCCGCCCGCCGTGATCCAGCATGCAAGCCCCGTGGTCAGATCCGGCTTCGCCTTCCACATAACGCGAGCCACCGGAAGATTCGGCATCGGCATAATGGGCTTTACGGCCTCGATGTCCTGCACAATCAGGCGAAAACGCCCGCCCATATCGATGAGCGTCGCCACGACCGCCTTTCCCGGTTTTCCTTCAAACACAAGTCTTGCCGGCGGCTCACGGTCGCCGATGCCGAGAGGGTGTACCTCAATACGCGGTCTCTCTGCCGCAACGCTGGGGCAGACCTCCAGCATATGCGCACCCAGAGAATACTCCTGCCCCTCAACAAGATGGTAGGTATAGTCCTCCATAAAAGCGCTCGCGCCGTTGCCGTTTTCGCCCATGGCCTTGAGGATCGCCGTAAGTGCGGAGACCTTCCAGTCCCCTTCTCCGCCGTAGCCGTAGCCCTGCGCCATGAGATGCTGCGAGGCCAGCCCCGGCAGCTGCCGCATGCCATACAGATCCTGGAACGTGTTGGAGAAAGCCGCGCATCCCTCGCGGTCCATCATGCGCCGGATGGCGATCTCCTCCCGTGCCTGATAGCGCACGGTCTCGATATCGTCCGTAGCGAAATCATAGGAAGCGCGGTATTCGTCCATGAGCGCGTCAATATCCGGATCCGTAACGGCGTCCATCTCGTGCACAAGCTCGCCCACGGGCCAGGTATTGACCTGCCAGCCGAGCTTGATCTGTGCTTCGACCTTATCGCCCTCTGTGACGGCCACCTCACGCATATTGTCGCCGAAGCGCATGACCTTCATGTTCTTCGATACCGCCGCACCGACCGCCGCCTTCATCCAGCTTCCCAGCCGCGCCTGCACCGGCTCGTCCCGCCAGTATCCCGCGATCACCTTGCGCGGCGTACGCAGCCGTGCGCCGATGAAGCCGTGCTCGCGGTCGCCGTGCGCCGCCTGATTGAGATTCATGAAATCCATGTCGATCTTTTCGTTCGGGATCTCACGATTGTACTGCGTGGCAAAATGACACCATGGCTTCTGCAGCGAAGCGAGACCATTGATCCACATTTTCGACGGAGAGAACGTATGACACCACGTGATGATACCGGCGCATTCGTCGTGATAGTTAGCCTCTTTGATCGTATCAGCGATTTCCCCGGCGCTTTTGGCCGTCACTTTATATACGACGGGATACGGCAGGGCTTTGGAGAGCGTCTCCGCCATTTCCTTTGCGCGCGCATCTACTGTTGCAAGCACCTCCGGCCCATACAGGCACTGGCTGCCGACAATAAACCAGAATTCGTAGTTTTTCATATCATTTCTGTCTCCCTTATGCATATTCCTTTTACACAAAAACTGCGCATCGCAGAAAAAGGGCATATTCGGCTTCAGGGTCTCCCGAGAAAGGAGACCCTGTTCCGTGTGTAAATCGAGCTAAAGCAAGGAATCTTTCATAAGTCTCATTCGTATTACAGTTTGCTGCATGAAGCATCGTACACTGACTATCGATGGGCCACTACCGCCGTTTCCGGTCTTTTGACCTCTTTAGTGCAGTAATTCAACCGAAGAAATTGGTAATCCAAGTCTGAGGCACATAGCTGCCGTTCGTTCCATGCATGCAGACAAGCGTCCAGCCGAGAATCAAACTGCTTACAAAAGTACCAAGCCAGACATTCTTAGTCAGCTGGTAAGCTTTTCTGTTCACGAAAGTCATGATTGGGAGGAACAGAATCGCACCGTAAGTGAGCATGAAAGAGGAGATGCTCTTTCCTGGGCTGAGAGCTGCATAGTCAACTATAATGCTGATACCGCACAGCAGCCACACACCCGCGACCGCCATTGCAACCGTTATGAGCACGTCAACCGCCGGTTTCTTGCCGGCCAAGGTGACATCCGAAAGATAGTTGGTGGTAATGCTGCTGATGAACATAAAGGGCAGTGCCAAAAGAGCATAGTGGAAAACCAACTGCCACTGATCCGCCGTAAGAGTTGCAAAGCTTACCTGCCAGATCCGATAGTCCTGCTCGGTAAGATACTGCACCAGCTCCAATGTTCCGTATGCTACAGCAACATATATCACAGCAGCCAAAAGCGTCTTGAGAACATTCACGAAGCCAACAGCAATGTTCTTTTTAGCAAAGTTCAAAATGCTCTTGTATCCCCCGGTAATGAGGACGTAACCGACGGCAATAACCAAACCAAAGATTGTAAGCCAAGAGAGGAACTGAATAGGAGACCAGGCAGTAATCATCAACGGGAAGAAACTGCTGGTTTTGAATGTAAACGGCGTTTTCCTCGCGTTAGTCAGATAAATAGCCAGCGTATTGAGAAGCACCGTGCCGACACCTGCGAAAATCGCGCCAATTTTCCGGTTCTTTTCCGGGAGCAGCGTCTCACCGGACACGCAGATAGTGCTGTATTTGGGGGTCATAGTCAGCAGTTTGACTACCGGAATCAGCAGTGCGAACATGGCAAGCAGCGCTGCAAAGTTCAGAAACTCTCTCCACGCGAAAACCATCCCGCCCTTGTCTGCATCCGCTATGGAAACATTGCCATGAAGAGCCTGATTCATATAGTCAATAACGAGACCTGATGTCTGGCTAGAGAAGGTTTCTTTGGAATGGGTCTCCTTGGTAAGAAGAACGGTGCGCAGGGTACGGTTCTCAATGGCGTTTGCAAGTGCAGGATCGGAAGAAACGGAATCCTCACGGAAGGTTCCAACGATGGTGTTAGCGCCCGCATTGTCGTCCAAACAGTAATACGCTCCCTGAACCACTTCATCGCTGCTTGGAATATACCAGGCATCTCTGACATCGTCACTGCTGTTGAATCCGACGTAACCATAGTCAAACATGCCGTTGATGATGCACAGGTTAACCTGGCAGTTTCTGGTCACTTCGATGCCGGCGACTTCAACCTGCTGCTTAGGGTTGACATACTGCGCTGTGGAACCGATCAGAACAGCAGCACGGATTCTCGTGTTATAATATTCTGTTTCCTGTGTCTTCAGAATTTCATACGCTTTGAGAGCATCTGCGGACAGGGTCTCCTCGGCGATCTCGTCTGCATTGCGCTCAATATCGTCAGCGGAAATTTCCACGCCGAATCCTTCATGAAGTACATTCAGCAGTCTGTCGTTCAGTGTGAAGTAGCCGCAGTCCATCAGCGCAGCATATCCAGAACGTCGGGACCCCTGAGAATGGCCCATAACAGCAATATTCTCTTTGTCCACAAATTCCAGTCCGCGCATGAAATTCACTGCATCCAGGCATCCCATAGGCGTGCCGAAAATATTGTATTCCAGAATTCCCTGATCGTTTTCATTGTAGACAGGTGTTTCGCTGGCTCCGCTGCCGTAAGCGTTGATGGAGAATACAACATAGCCTCTATGCGCCAGTTCTTCGGCATAGCAACGAAGCATCTGATAGATATTGCCGGCACCGGGAACAATGACCACACCGGGATAAGAATCTTCGTCGGTTGTTCCGACAGGATAGTACAATTCGCCCTCTAGCGCTGCGCCGCGGGCATCAATGGTGATCTTTTCAACTTTAATACGACCTCCGTCGGTCGTGAGAAGCTGGGCACAAAGACTGAATAAAACGATCAATGCAATAAGCGTCAAAGCAAGGCGTTTGCATCCCTTTGCAGAATTCAGGTTGAAAAACTTCTTCATCTCGTTTTCCTCCTCATTATTTAATTATTTGTCCGGCTTAGAATTGCTGCCCTCCTTTCTTTTTAGTCATACCTAAAGCCTGCCGTACAGCACGTTTTAGTTGCGGACGTTTCATCTGCCATACGTCAGAAATTTGCGGTTTGAAAAGCAACGTCAACAATTCACATACCAAGCTGTCATTGCCCTAAAAAGCGACACCGTTCTCTGTTTTCAAGTATATAAGAATACAAAAGTGTGCATTTGTCAAGACAAGCAAACCACAATCATCGTTTCTTACGAGTCATTTGTATTTTTTATGTATAATTAATGTGCTTATTTGTATCGTGATTTTTCTTTCTATTGAATTTATTTAATTTATGCTGTATTATAAAAATACAAATGCAGTCAAGTAAAGGAACAAATTTATATGAAACATCCCGTTAAACAAACCGCCGTAATGACTCACATTATGGAGGACATTCAAAGCGGCCGATACGCCGACGGTAGCCGCATGCCGACGGAGGCGGAGTACTCCGAGCTTTTCCGCGTCAGCCGTCAGACCGTGCGCAAGGCGCTCGCTGCCCTCGAAGCACAAGGCGTGATCCGCCGTGTTCAAGGCAGCGGATCCTATGTGAACCATCCGTCACAGCGCCGCAGAAAGACCGGGCAGATCGCCGTTATCTGCACCTATATCAGTGAATACATCTTTCCGTCCATTCTGCGCGGGATCGAGCAGGTCACAAAGGAAAACGACTATCAGCTTCTCATGAATTCCACTAACAACAGCATTGCCTCAGAGCGTGCCATTCTCTCCAAGCTCCGGGATAACCCGCCCGACGGGATCATCGTGGAGGGAACGAAAACCGCGCTGCCGAATCCGAACCGGGAATTCTATCATTCTCTGGCAGAGAACGGAGTGCCGATCGTTTTCATCAACAGCTACTACCCGGACATTGTCGGCGATAACGTGATCCACATCGTGGCGGATGATTATTCCGGCGGCTTTACCGCCACGCAGGCGCTGATCCGCAACGGGCACCGGAACATCTGCGGTATTTTCAAAAGCGATGACACACAGGGCACCAACCGGTATTCCGGATACATGGACGCAATCGTACGGATGGGCGCATCCGTGCGGGATAATAACGTCATCTGGTTTTCCACGGAAACCAAAGAGCTTTTGCTGCGCAGCATCGGCGATTTTCTTATGGGTATTGACAAATCCTGCACCGCCGTCGTCTGCTACAACGATCAGATCGCCGCTACAGTGCTTCGGTTTTTTGAAACCAACGGGGACTATGCCGTCCGCGCCGTTGCAAGCTTTGACCGTGCGCTCCCCATCGACAGCAATATACTCTCCTTTGTCTCCTATCCGCACCCAAAGGAAAAGATGGGCCGTGTCGCA
>ERZ773224.2974-NODE-2974-length-16141-cov-5.834825_pt1 | contig 16141 bp, 14 predicted proteins | sample MGYA00580526_ERZ773224 | MGnify/ENA primary metagenome ERZ773224 (study PRJEB29015, sample SAMEA2737743) | human gut metagenome | biome: human gut; feature: human-associated habitat; material: faeces | place: China | collected 2012 ... | reverse complement strand
GGATCACCATTCCCTGGGCAATCCGACAGAAGGCTGGCTTTCAGCCGGATGATGTGGTGTCTTTCCAACTTGTGGAGGATGATGGTGTACTGGTGCGGCGGGAGAGTACCTGCAGGAAAGAGAAGAACCCCGGCGCTGGACGGGATGCTGCCATTACGGCATTTCTGGACAGTCTGGATGAAAAGCAGCGTTACAGCGCGCTGGTGCATCTTTCTGTCCTCTGGGCGCAGAGCCATGATAACCCTAAGAGGGGGGAGCTTGAATGAACCAATATCGGGTCGTGTATGTGGAGCCGGGAAAGCCTGCTGTGGAGAAGAAGATCGGCACGAAGCTGGAAGACCTGCAGGCGGAAGTTGGCGGGCTGATCGAATGCATTTATTGCCACCGTGACGGAACCCTCATTGTAGCAAACGATGAAGCTAAGCTGCTGGGTATGGAGGGCAACCGCCGGTTGGACGGTGGTTCCGTCATTGCGGGGCCATTTTTCGTCATTGGCGACGCGGGGGAGAACTTCCGCTCGCTGACAGATGCGGAGGTAAATCGGTATCTGCAAATGTACGCGGAACCCCAGCAGATTTCTCAGCGGGAAGTTCAGGCGGACATGGGTATGACATTCTACTGTTTTTGAGGTGCGACATGAAGATCAAAGCAAAAATCGACCGGATGGTGAATTCCGGCAATGTGAAGGCGATTGCATCTGTCTCTCTGGATGGGATGTTTGTGGTCAAGAACCTGAAAATCATGGACGGAAGGAAAGGACTGTTTGTCTCCATGCCCCAGGAAACCTTTTCCGGGAAGGACGGGCAGAAGAAGTACAGCAATCTGTTTTTCGCCCTGACCAACTCCGCGAAGCTGGAGCTGCAGGAGACGGTTCTGCAGGCATACCAGCAGCAGATCGATCCCAACTACACACCAAAGCAGAGCTATGAGGAACAGGGGATTTTGCAGGAAGTCCAGCACCAGCGGGAGTATTATCCCCAGCCTCCATATCCCGAACCCGGGTACCCGGACTGGGTGAATGACTGTGACGACGGGATGCTTCCCATGGAAATGGGTGGAATGTAACTAAGAAACCTCTGAATAAATCGCCTGCTCACAACGCTTGCCGATTTAATCAGAGGCTATTTTTTATGGAAAGGAAGACCCAATGATAGTAAACCTGAAACGCTGTCTCTCAATTCTCCTCGCGGTGATGCTTCTCATCGGCATCATCCCCACTGCCTACGCCGTGGAATCGGGCGTGGACAGCATTCAGTCGGGGGAAGTAATCTCCGAGGGAACAGATAGTATTGACCCTACTGAACCCACGGAGCCTACAGAACCGCCGGACATCATAAACCCGCAGGACGATTATGCGGTACTGTCTGTCGGCAGTACCCAGAAAAGCATCCTGCTGTTTGACTACGCGGACAATGGCAATTACACCACCGTCCTGAAGTCACAGGTTTCCTGCGAATACAAACCCAATGGCACCGGCGCTGCCCGGACAGCCTATATCAAAAACCTGGGCTGGCATTTCGTTCGGTATGGCGGTGTTGCCTATCCGGACGAACCGCTGTACTGCATTGAACCATGGCGCAGCTACGGCGCAAGCACCTCCGGAAACTCCGTTGATCGGGGCGTGACGCTGGATGGCAGCGGCAGTACCACGGGCAGCAATGTGTGGTACGCCATGCCGGAAGACTACCGGGAGACCATTGGCCTGATTCTCCTGCACAGTGACCGGATGTGGGATCACTCTGTCAGCGTGACCACCACGAAAAAAGACAGCAACCCCAATGTTCCCCTGCGGATCGCTACCCAGTTCCTTATTTATGAGATCGTCTGCGGCCTGCGTGACCCTGCCACATTCAAGAGCAATTCCGTAAATTCGTGCGGCACCTCCGGGGATATCTTCTACAATGTGGGGAAAGCCAGCGTGCCGTATTTTGCGCCCAAGTATAACGCTCTGGTAGACGCAATTCAGGCAGCGAAGAAGATACCCAGCTTTACCGGCGCTTCCGTCAGCAGCGCCCCCACCATCACCCTGACAGGGGAGGAAACCGCAGTAACGGACAGCAACGGCGTCCTGTCCAACTTTTCCTTTACGGATGGGAATGGTGCGAAATTTTACAAGAGCGGGAATACGCTGTATATCACCCAGACCGGGGACATCTCCGGGTCCACGGTATACAAGACAGCACGGAACCTGCCCTCCGCATCTGACTCCACATACCGAATCTGGTATATGTCCGGCTCCAGCTACCAGACAACGGTATCTCTGGACACTGCGTCCGCAGGCAGCCTCAACGCCTACTTCAAGCTGAAAGCTGCTCCACGGCCGGGAAGTATCCGCCTGACCAAAACCACCGAGGATGGAGAGAACCTCTCCGGATGGAAATTCGGTATCTATTCGGATCCCGCCTGTACGAAGCTGGTATCCGGCCCTCATACCACTGACAATGGCGGCAAGATTTCCGCTGCCGGTCTGTCGGCGGGGACTTACTACGTCAAGGAGCTGGGACATACGGACAGCGCCGTCGGTGAGATGTATTACTGTTCCGGTGCAAATCCGCAGAAGGTGACGGTAACAGCTGGCGCGGCGGCGACAGTCAGCTTTACAAACAAACGGAATACCGGCGGCGTAAAGATCATAAAGACTATGCCGGACGGCGGCAGCACTGCTGGTTGGAAATTCCAAGTCTATGACAGCAATCATAAGCTGGTGGGGAGTTATACCACCGCATCTGACGGAACCATTCTGACGGATTATCTTCTTCCTGGAACCTACACAGTCAAGGAGATCATCCCGGAGGACAGCCCCTACACCTGTGACGCGCCCAATCCCCAAACCGTAACGATCTCGGCAGGCCAGACGGCGGAGGTGACCTTCACCAACCGCATGAAGCCCGGAGAGATCCGGATTCAGAAGACGGATACCCACGGGGAGTCGCTTGCCGGGGCGGAGTTTCTGCTGGAATGGTCAAGGGACGGCCGGCAGTGGCAGACGGTGACCTATACGGATTCTCCGGATGTCACGGAGGGAACCTGCACTGCGGAAGGACTTACGGACGGAAAGCTCACCAGCGGAGCGGACGGTGAGGTGCGGTTCACCGGCTTGTACTCCGGCAGTCTCTACCGCGTGACGGAAACGAAAGCGCCCAAGGGGTATCAGCTTCTGACGGAACATGTCTATGAGGGGAGCATCCGGAAGGATGACGGAAATTTTACCCGGCTGACCGTGGTGAATGCTCCCGTATTTGAGCTGCCCATGACCGGCTCTACAGGCTATACCGCCATGACTGCCGTACAGGTCGGAACTGGCGTCGCTCTGCTTCTCATCCTAATCCGCATGGCAAAGAAGCGGAAATAGTTCTATGAACCCGCCCTATAGAGCAAGGGACAGGCCGCCGCCTGTGGATATGCCATGGCATAAATTTACTTATATTATGAAAGGAAATGCTTCTAATGAAAAAGTTTACCAAAATGATTGCCCTGATCCTCTCCCTGACGCTGCTTATCTGCTTCCCCATCGGCGTTTCCGCCGCTGAGCCGGAAGATACCGGCGCCGATACCGCCGCCGATACCGCCGCCAAAGGCTCCCTGACCATCTACAAGGTGGATCTGACCAACGCCGAGAAGGACGGCGCATGGGACTCCAGCTACGTGTCCACCGGCGTCTACGACCAGAACGTGAATGATACCCTCAACAGCTATGCCTTGAAGGATGTGGAATTTACCTATCTCCGGGTCGCGGATGTTGTTCAGGTTACGGAATCCACGGCGGACGGCGGGGACTTTGACCATGTGGAGACCCTCTACGGTATCAGCAAGACTGCGGGAGCAGACCTCCTGAACGCCCTGGGGCTGGGAAACGGCGCCAAGCGTTATGAGAAGGCTGACAGTTCCGACCAGTTGGACGATTCCAATTACTACTATCAGTCCGACACGCTTATCTCTGCCCTGAGTACCGCGCTGAAAGCCAATGCCACCACCGTGAAGAACGTTCTGGAAGCCTATGTCACTGCGGACGGCACTGCCATGCCCCTGACCGATACTTACGGCAAAACCAAGGCCGAGAATCTGGAGCTGGGACTGTATCTCGTGGTGGAAACCAAAGTGCCGGAAATGGTCACCAGTACCTGCAATCCCTTCTTCATCTGCCTGCCCATGACGTCCAGCGGCGGCAGCTGGATTTACGACGTGACTGTGTATCCCAAGAACCTGACCGGTAATCCGACGCTGGACAAGACCCTGCGGGAGAGCAAGGACGATACCGGCAAGCATAACGGCAGCGGCAGCATCACCGACGGCTACGCGGACACCGGCACGGCTTCGGACGGGGACAGCGTTGACTACCAGATCATCAGCACATTGCCCAGTATCACCTCCGCCTCTACTTATCTGACCTGCTACACTTTCACCGACACCCTGAGCAAAGGTATCACCTACAACAAACACGATGTGGTGCTGGAATTCTTTACAGACGCGGCATGCACCGATTCCGTTGCCAGATGGGCGGAAACGGACGGGAAGTTCACCGTCACCTATAGCAATGTGGATACCGGGGAATCCCAAATGACCATTGAAATGACGGCGGACGGCCTGAAGGAAATGAACACGGCGGTGTATTCCGACGCATCCATGGTCAACTCCGGCTATTCGGATTGCACCCTGCGGATCACCTATGCCGCGACCGTGAACAGCAGCGCCGATGTGGTCTACGGCGACAACGGCAACCCCAACGAGGTGGTGCTGACCTGGAAACGCACCTCCCAGAATTCCTATGATACCCTGAAGGATGACGCCAAGGTCTTCACCTATGGCCTGGAACTGACGAAGCTGTTCTCCGACGGCAAGGGGGATTTCTCCAAGGTGCAGTTCACCATGCAGAATAAGACAGACGGCTATTATGTGAAGGCCAGACTGGATGAAGCCACCGGCGTTTACTATGTCACGAGCCATGCCACGGACAAGAAAGACGCCACCCGGTTTGTTCCGACTGCCAAGGATGGAAAAGGCAAGATTCTCATAAAGGGATTGGAGGATGACGAATATACCGTCACCGAAATCAAGACGGCGGACGGCTATACCCTGCTGAAAAAGGGAATTTCTGTGGTAATTTCCCGGAAGGACGCATCCACCTCTGCCGCCGTGGATGGGAAACAGGCCGCGATGCTGGCAGACAATGGAAGCGCCAATGCTCTTGTGCCTCTCAGCGTAGTGAACACCAGCGGCTTTGATCTCCCGGCCACCGGCGACCGGGGTGTGTGGATGTATGGTCTGGCCGGTATCCTGCTCATGACCGCCTCCGCTGCCTGCATCATCATTGCCCGGAAGAGATTCAAGTAACCGGAAGAAATTCAAGTAAATTGTACCTGCCCCGGAAAACCCTTCCGGGGCAGTGCTGCGTCAGGAGGGGAGAACATGAAGCGGGGACATTGGCAGATACTTCTGGCGGCCGCGCTGTTTCTGCTGGCATTGGGGCTGACGCTGTACCCCGTTGTCAGCAACTGGTATATCGGGCGGCACCAATCCCGGATACAGACCGAATACCGGGAGGTGCTGGAACAGACGGATTCCGCAGAAATAGAAAGCATCCGGGAAAGTGCGGTGGCGTACAACAAAACCATCACCCCCGGAGCGGCAGAGGAGGCCTACTCCCAGGCATCCATTCGACTTGCTGCGGAAGATTATGTTAACCAACTGAATGTAAGTGGAAGCGGGATAATGGGGTATGTGGAAATACCGAAAATCGGCGTGGACCTTCCCATCTACCATGGAACAGGCGCGGATTCTCTGGACAGGGGAACGGGACACCTGCTGGGTTCCTCTTTGCCGGTGGGTGGAGAAAGTTCTCATACCATCATCACCGGCCACAGCGGCATGGCTTCCCAGAAGATGTTCACGGATCTGGAGCAGCTGCGGGAGGGGGATATTTTCTATCTGCATGTTCTGGATGAAACCCTTGCCTATGAGGTAAGGGAAATTCATACGGTTCTGCCCCATGATACCACCTATCTGGGAATTGAACCCGGTGAGGATCTGTGTACGCTGGTGACCTGTACGCCTACCGGCGTAAATACCCACCGCCTGCTGGTACAGGGAAGCCGCATCCCGTATGTCCCGACGGAAGAAACAGAGGCTTCTGCTGTTCCGCATGAGGAAAATACGGATTCCAACTGGGAGAAACAGTATTGGCTTGGTGTTCGTCTGGGGCTGGCGGCGATGGTTTTCCTGACGCTGGTGGCAGGCGCGGTGCTGTATATCCGGAGAAACAGAGGAAGGGCAGTCCATAGGAAAGGAGGGCGCTATGTCAGAAAGTAAGGGAAAGAACCTTTTTGTGATTTTGGCAATTTTGCTTCTGCTGTTCGGCGGCGGGACGATTCTTTATCCGTCTCTCAACGGATTATCCGTGCTGACCGGGAGAAGGGACTGGAATATCTGAATCAATCTGCTGCCCATGGCAATGTGTATGCGGAAAATCTGCTGCGGGTGATCCGACAGCAGCATATAAGGGGTGCAGCCTCTCTGATCGCCCAGCTCGGACGGATGTTTCAGGAGAAGGAGCAGCAGCAGGATAGAGTCCGGCACCAACAGCCTGACCGTAAGCAGCGCCATCAGATTGACGAGAAGAAGCAGGCTTTGGGTATCCGGGACTGATATGAAATATGTGCCCGCCAAGGGGAGAGTCTAACCATGCAGTGACACCAGCTCCCTGTCACGATGACACCAGGAAAAGAACCTTCCACCTGAAGATATTACAGCAGATAGGAAAGGTTTGATACTCTATTCGGACAAATTATGCAAGGAATACTGGATGTATTCCTATGGAAATGGATTTCGCAGAACAAAAATACTGCGCTGTTGGTCGCTCTGCCAGTTTTTAGATACGCCTAAATGGAAAAACAATATGAGCTGTTACAATGATGTAACGGAATCTCTCACAACCAGCTTCACATCCAGTACCATGGACTGAGCGGGAAGAGACGGATCGGCCAGACGTTGAAACAGGGTCGATACAGCGAAGTGCGCCTTCTGATTAAGGTCCTGCGCAATCGTAGTGAGCTGCGGAGATATTTGACGGCATATCTCTAGGTTATCAAAGCCGATAACGGACATTTCCTCCGGCACGGACACCCCTCCCGAGACGAGCCCCTGCACAACATAGGATGCAATCTGATCGCTTGTGATGAAGATTGCGGAAAACTCTTTTCCCATGGATGCAATGTGTTTACCCAGAGCGACAATTGCGTCCTGACGCACATCCGACTCAATCTCAAAAATATGCTCAGGGCTGACCTCCATACCATTCACACGCAGAACGGAGTTGAAGCCGTCGAAACGGTGTCGGATAACACCATTATATTTCATGGTAGGACCGATAAATGCAACGCTGCGATGGCCTTGAGAGATAAAATAGTTTGCAGCAAGCTGCCCACCCTTAAAATCGTCAATTCCGATATTTGAAAGCTGACGCACGTTGCTGTAGCTGTCGACAAAGACCATCGGTACATCGCATACAGAATACATGGCTTCTATCTCGTCATCAAAGAGGCCTAGGAATATCGCGCCGTCCACATTCCAGGTTCGCAGACTCTGTAGAATATCCTGATGGGATTTCATAATGTTCACCATCGCATAGTAGCCGTGCTGTTGAATTTTCCGGATCATTGCCCCCACCATGGCAGAATAATATGGGTTCAGCATTGGATTTTCGTTTTCCTCGCCACGCATAATAATTGCGATGATGTTGGTTTTGCTTTTTGCAAGGCTTCTTGCAGAGGCGTTAGGAACATACCCCATTTGGCTAATGATCTTTTGCACGTGCTCTGTCGTTTCTTTGGAGACCTTAGTGTAATTGCCGTTTACAATATTTGAGACGGTCATAACGCTGACTCCGGCTTTCTTCGCAATGTCCTTCAGTGTAACCATAATATTCAAACTCCACTTGGTTTAAAGATAAACTAATAATAAACCAACAATTAAAAAAATGCAAGGTGCTGAGAAAAAAACTAACAGTATTGACGTAGATAGAAATTTCAATAACTAGTTTAACGGTAAACTGATTATTTGCTTCGATCAAGGGGGATATGCACAAAAATGCAGGTTAATTTTGTTACTTTACAACAAAATTAAAGTGGTTATATAGTTTTCTATTGACAAACACGTTGAAGAAATGTATTATATAGTTAGTTTAGCGATACACCTAACGACGCTAACAACAAAATGAAATGGAGGAACAAAAATGTCAAAGAAAATCATCGCACTTTGCCTCGCTCTTGTTATGGTTCTCAGCATGACGGCCTGTAGCGCACCTGCTCAGACCGCTGAGCCTGAGCAGACGGCTGAACCTGCAACCAAAGCTTCCACAGCCGAAACACACACAGCAGATGCGCGCCCCGTTATTGGCTCAGCTATCCAGTATGACCCCAATGTTCCCATTAACGACGGCAAGGACATCGAAGTAGAACTCTGGTTCTGGTCCGGTGCAGCAAATCTGTTCCAGTCTCTGACGGATCAGTACACTGCAATTCACCCCAACGTGACCATCACTCTCGTCGAGAATCCTTGGGATGATTACTTCACCAAGCTGCCTCTCGCTCTTCAGGGCAACGATGGTCCCGCAATCTTTAATGTGCATAACAGCAAGCACGACCTGCTCATCGACTACATGGCTCCCTACGATATTCCTGTCGAAGATATGGAAGCGGACTTTGTCGGCGTTTCCGGCCACCTTGTAGACGGGAAGGTCTACTATACTGACTACGGCCTTATGACCGCAACCATGTACTACAACACCGACATGTGGGCAGCTGCAGGCCTCACCGAGGCTGACATTCCCACCACCTGGGACGAATTCCGTGAAGTTGCCAAGAAGCTCACCATTCGCGACGAAAATGGCGACCTTGTTCAGGCTGGCTTCAGCTACAATGGCGGCATTCAGGGCGACGTTCTCGGTATGCAGTACCAGTACGGTCAGAACCTCTTCAATGAGGATGGCACCGCTTCCATCAATAACGAGGCCATGAAAAAAGTTATCACCCGCCTGCACGACATGTACGTCGTTGATGGTGTCTGCGACTACAGCTTCGGCAATAACTCTGGCGACAACTTTGGTCAGGGGCTGGTTGCTATGTACCTTGGCTGGGGCTTCATGACCGGCGTGTTCAACAACAACTTCCCCGATACCCACTATGATTGCTTTGAGATTCCCACAGTTGATCCTTCCAACACTTACGCGTACCACAGATACAACGGCGAGTCCACCTTCGGTATCAACAAGAACGCTCCTGCCGACCAGCAGGCCGTTGCTCAGGACATCGTTCGCTTCTTCCTTGCAAACGACAGCATCCAGAAGGAATTCTGTACTCAGAACGCAGTATTCCCGATGAAGATTTCTCTGCAGAGCGATGCAGACCTGCTTGCTGTTCCCAGCATCAAGGTTCTTGCAAAGCACATTGACCGCTACATTTGGCCCGGCCCCATGCCCAGCACGCTTGAGGACAATATGAAGATTGCTCTTGAAGAGATTTTCTACAACGGCAAGGACATCGATACGGCTCTTGCTGATTGTGAAGCAGCTATCAACGAAGATCTTGCAACTCTCGATTTTGAGTCTCGCGAACCCCTTTACAAGTACGCAAAGTAAGCTATACTAATATAGAGGGCACCGGCAGTGTCATGTCGGTGCCCTATTTCCCTTGAAAGGATATGAAATATGAGAGGAAATATAAGACTGAATAATCCTGCTCAGAGCAAGAGCGAGATCGTAATGCGCAACATTGTTGTTGCAGCACTCGTCGTTTTCTTTCTCGTCTTCTTTATTCTCCCTATTATTGCTGTGCTGTTTGGTAGCTTTTACAGATGGAATCCGCTGAAAAACCAGATGATCTATCTGGGATTCGGCAATTGGAAAAAGGTCTTTACGAGCGATCTGTTCTGGCTATCCATGAAAAACACCTTCGGTTTCGCAGCTGTCGCAACTGCTTTCCGCGTGATTATCGGTCTTGCGCTTTCATGTGCCATATTCTCCAAACTAATTAAACACAAGTCCCTTTATCGCATACTTTTCTACCTCCCCACAATTACCCCTCTTGTGGCGGTAACGTTTGTATGGAAGTTCATATTCGATCCTCAGATTGGCTTTCTGGATCGGATACTAAATTCGAATATCAACTGGCTTTATGATGGCCGTTATGCCATGATAGCCATTCTTATATTGACAATATGGAAGGATTTCGGCTATGCGGTTATTCTTCTGCTGGGTGCAATGTACTCGTTGCCCGTGGAGTGCTATGAGGCCGCAGAGACCGATGGCGCGACTGCATGGCAGAGATTCAGATTTGTAACGCTGCCGCTTCTTAAGCCCACAATCGTTTTTATAGTAATCACTTCGCTTATTTCCTATTTCCAGACCTATATCCCGGTAATGGTTCTCACAGGAGGCGGGCCTGGAACTCAGACATATCTGGCATCTTATCTCATCTATCAGGAGGCTTTCTCCAAGTATAATTTTGGATATGCCTCGGCACTATCCTTTGTGCTGTTTCTCTTTATTGCGATACTGACTGCGATATCCTTTAGGATTTCGGGTCAGAACGAAGGGCAGGTGTAAGAAAATGAAGAAGTTAAGTTCTGTGTTCTTAAACGCCATTTTGCTGTTCTTCTGCCTCCTGGCAGTGTTTCCTTTTATCTGGATGCTCTGCTCATCCTTCAAGACCAATGCCGAGATCAGCTCCCTGGCACAAACGTTGTTCCCGCAGCATTTTTCTTTCCAGAATTATTCTGATGTGCTCAATAAGTTTGACTTCTTCCGGTATTTTGGAAACAGCCTAATTTACGCGCTGCTAATTACGGTCATAACCGTGTACACAAGCACCATTGCGGGCTATGTGCTCTGCAAATACAGATTCAAAGGGCGTGATGCGCTGTTCACGATGATCCTGATGACGATGATGATTCCCGGTGTCGTTACCCTCATTCCCAGATACAGTATTATGCAGTCACTGAAATGGATCGACACTTATCAGGCGCTTATTGTTCCGAGCATCTTCACTGCCTTCGGCATCTTTTTGATGCGTCAGTCCTGCGCAGTTATCCCCAACGAGCTCATAGAAGCGGCACGAATGGACGGAGCAAATGAGTTCTATATTTTCCATCGCATCATCATTCCCCAGTTGAATAACGCCATCGTTTCCATGTCTGTTTTCCAGTTTCTCTGGGCGTGGGACGACTACCTCTGGCCGTTCCTTATGATCCGCGATACGAAGAAACAGCTCCTGCCTGTAGCGTTAAACCTCTTCAGCGGGCAATATTCCACGGATTATGCCGGCCTATTCGCCGCAACAAGCATCGCAATCATCCCCGTCGTAATATTCTATATCATTTTCCAAAAGAAGTTTATTGCAGGTATTTCCTCGTCTGCAATCAAGGGCTAAGGAGGTTTTTCTATGGCTGTCAATACTTCCAAATTCTACAGAAATCAGGTCATGTATTCTATTTTCGTGCGCAATTACAGTGAAGAAGGAAACTTCAGTGGCGTTAGAAAAGACCTTGACCGCATAAAGGCACTTGGTACCGATATCGTGTGGCTTTTGCCAATCCATCCCATTGGCAAGAAGGAACGCAAGGGTGAGCTTGGCAGCCCTTATGCTATCTCTGATTACCGCAAGATCAATCCCGAGTATGGAACGATTGATGACCTGAAGCAACTTGTCACCGACATTCACGCGCGCGGCATGAAGTGCATCATCGACGTTGTATATAACCACACGTCTCCCGACTCCTGGCTGGCCCAGAATCATCCAGAATGGTTCTATCACAAGCCGGACGGATGTTTCGGCAACAAGGTGGGGGAATGGCTTGATGTAATTGATCTTGATTACAACAATAGGGATCTCTGGGATTACCAGATAGAGACGCTCAAAATGTGGGCTGGTATTGTAGACGGCTTCCGCTGCGATGTTGCCCCGTTGATCCCTCTCGAGTTCTGGCTGAAGGCAAGGGAAGAGGTTGCGAAGGTCAACCCCGATTGCTTCTGGCTGAGCGAGTCCGTTGAACCCGTATTTACCATTGCAAACCGCGCACGCGGAATGGTGAGCCTGTCCGACTCGGAAGTTTACCAGGCATTCGATGTCAGCTACGAGTACGACATATATTATCGCTTCAAGGATTATCTCAAGGGCAAAATTAGCCTTGCTCAGTACGCAGAAGACATCAATCGACAGGAAGCTATCTATCCTGACAACTATGTCAAGCTCCGCTACCTTGAAAACCATGACAATGCAAGAGGTGCTTTTCTAATTCCGGATGAGAAGAAACTCCTCGTCTGGACTGCGTTTATATACTTCCAGAAGGGTATGACGCTTCTCTACGCGGGGCAGGAAAACGGCGTAAAACACCTTCCTGACTTGTTCGATGCAGATAAAGTGCAGTGGAACACCGGCAAGGATTACTCCGCACTTATGTCCCGCCTATATGAGATCAAAAAAAGCCCCGTCTTCGCAGACAGCACCTATAAAGTTAAGGCACTTCCCGGTGACGTGCTCGTAGCGACTCACTCCAAAGGCGGTGATAGATACATCGGTATCTTCCCCGTGACCGGTGAAGCCTCTCTTATCGATATAGATCTTCCAAACGGACTGTACACTAACCTTATCAGCGGCGAGAACGTTGAAGTACACGCAGGAATGCTTGCTGTTGATGGCCGCGCGATTATTCTTAACCTTCCCGGTGCAAAGGAGTAAACTCGTATGTCTTATGACATCATAAACGGCAAAAGCAACGATATGCAGTGTGTGACCGGTGAGCATTATAGAATTACTGTGCTCGCATCACGAATGTTACGCCTCGAATACTGCGAAAGCAATATATTTGAGGATAGGCCTTCTGTATTTGCATGCTGCAGAAATTTTGATGCGCCGAAATTTGAAGTCTGCCGTCATAATGGCAAGCTGGAAATACACACGGAATATCTAAGCCTGTTTTACGACGAAAAGCCTTTCTCCGCTGGCGGCCTTTCTATAAAAGTTAGAAGTGAGACTCGCGGCATCTATAGCACTTGGCACTATGGCGATAAGCTGCGCGAGAATCTCGGCGGCACTGCACGCACACTTGACATGGCTGATGGCGAGATACCGCTCAGAAAAGGCATCCAGTCGCGTCTTCAGGGATACAGTGTCATTGATGACAGTGATTCACCACTTATTGAGAGCGACGGAGCCATAATGTCTCGCGCAGAAAAAGCAATCGACCTATATTTCTTCGGTTACGGCCTTGAATATCAGGCGGCTCTTAATGACTTTTTCGAACTCAGCGGAAGGCCGCCTATGTTGCCACGTTATGCTCTCGGCAATTGGTGGAGCCGTTTCCACGCCTATTCCGATGACGAATACCTGAACCTCATGGACAGATTCCGCGCCGAGCGGGTACCGTTCAGTGTAGCTGTCATGGACATGGACTGGCATATTACAGATATAACAGCCAAGCAGGGCAAGGGATGGACGGGATACACATGGAATAAAGAGCTGTTTCGTGATCCAAAGAATTTCCTGAGCCAGCTCCATTCCCGCGGCTTAAAATGCGCTCTCAATCTCCATCCCGCAGAGGGCATACAGCCCCATGAAGAGCAGTACGTCGAGGCCGCCGTGCGCATGGGGCTCGACCCTGCGTCCGGTCGGGATATCCCCTTTGATATGTGCAGCAAGGATTTTGTCGATACATATTTTAAATGCCTCTTAAAGCCCCGTGAGGACGAGGGCGTGGATTTCTGGTGGATCGACTGGCAACAGGGTGACGCATCCTGCATTGACGGCGCAGACCCTTTGTGGCTCCTGAATCATTTTCATACTCTCCACAGTGCCGAGATAAACCAACGCCCGTTGATTTTATCCCGCTACGCCGGCCCCGGTAGCCACCGTTACCCCATCGGCTTCTCCGGTGACACGATCATCAGCTGGGACTCTCTCCGCTTCCAGCCTTATTTCACAGCTACAGCTGCGAATATCGGATACGGCTGGTGGAGCCATGATATTGGCGGACATTGCGCCGGAACATACGACGAGGAACTGACTGTCCGCTGGGTACAGTTCGGTGCTTTCTCACCCATCATGCGCCTGCACAGCACATCTAACATCTTCAGCGGCAGAGAACCGTGGAACTATTCTGGCGAAGTATGCAGCATACTGAAAGCCTTTCTGCGTCTGCGTCATCGCCTTGTTCCCTATCTTTACACGATGAATTTCGAGTCAGCAAGACACGGTATTATGCCTCTGCGCCCTATGTATTACCTCTATCCCCGTGCAGAGGAAGCCTATCAGGTTCCCAACCAGTATTATTTTGGCTCACAGCTCATCGTTTGCCCTATTACCTCGCCCGTAAGTGCGGAGACCGGCATGGGGAGCGTTGCTGCATGGCTGCCAGAGGGCACTTATTACGACTTTTTCACCGCACAGAGATATTCCGGGGGCGGGATGAAAATCCTGCACAGGCCCCTTTCACAGATACCCGTCTTTGCCAAAGCCGGTGCGATTGTGCCTCTTACAGGTGAACAGGAAGCTGAACGTTTTGGTGCAGAGCTGCCTGAGGCCATTGACGTGAATGTGTTCTGCGGTGATAGCGGCGAATACACCATGTATGAGGACGACGGCAGTGATGAGCATGCTGCCTTGACGCGGTTTGAAGTCAAGTGGAGCGAGGATGCAATGCGGTTTTCCATTAAGCCAGATGAAGACAGTTTCCGTGTAAGACCCGCGATGCGCCGATACAGAGTGTGTTTCTACGGCATAAAAAACAGCACAGTCAAATCCGACGTTGCCTATGAAAAGACTTACGATACAGAAAAAAAGGTGCTGAACGTCACATTTGGAAAGAACAGTGGCAAAATTGAGCTGCAAGTGCTCAATGCTGAGCTTGCCGATATTGACCGCAGCAAGAGGATTTTCAAGCTTTTACAGCACTGCAGGATCGGTTACGAACTTAAAGAAAAGATATATAACTGCATTTGTGCCAAAAAGAACCCGACAGCAGTAATTCATGAGCTGCAATCTATGGCATTGTCTCACGATTTGATAGGAGCGCTGGCAGAGCTCGGTTTTGAGTGATTACGAATGTAAACGCACGGAGAAAACCGTGCGTTTATTATAGGAGAAGTATATGTATAAAAGAGTATTTGACATTCATGGGTGGAAGCTTTCCACCTATACTTTGACGAGCAGATTAACAAACGCCTGCGCGGAGTGGGCCGCATGGATTCCCTGAACATCATCCTTGAGAGAAGCAAAAAGCAGTACACACAGGCAGAAAAGGACGAGCTGGCTGCCGTCAAGAACAGCCGATACGTGGAGCTGCTGCAAAATCTCACGCCCAATGACGTTCTGCCCGGAATGAGATGCTTTCTTAAATCCTGTCATGACCGGGGGCTGAGGACCGCTCTTGCCTCAGCCTCAAAGAATGCACCATTCATCATTAAAAAACTGGAGCTCGAAGATGAGTTTGATTATATTGCAGATGCAGCTAAGGTGAAAAACTCCAAGCCGGCAGCTGATATCTACCTCGTTGCAGCAGAGGGACTTAAGCTTGACCCCTCCGTCTGCATCGGCATAGAAGATGCGGAAGCCGGTATTGAAGCTATCCATGCCGCGGGGATGAAAGCAATTGGTATTGGTTCTATAGATTCCCTGCCAAAGGCAGATGTTCTGATCGACAGTACCGTCAATCTCACCCTGAGATCAATACTATAGCTGGGCCTTGTTCGAAAGCCTATTTTTGGTGCCATTTTGCATGAGGGTACGTAAAAAGAAAAACTGAAAGCTCAAGAAAGCACGATAGTTATGAAAAGATTGACGATCACAAGATTAAAGGTCCATGATTCTGGAATGGCATTCATCAGAATGGTGATGAATTACAATTTCGATCGGATCTGCATGTGATAGCAAAAACGCAGAGATAGTCCAAGGCTCCCCATGACATATATAGACGTGTTCCTCGAAAGGCATCCATGAAAAACCACTCATGTCAGATTCGAAGGCTCTCGTGCCCCCTTTTTAAAGTTCGAACAGCGCAGGCGATTTCCAAGTCGCCTGCGCTGTTTTTTACTGTGACACCGTTCTCCGACATCCGCTATCAAAACATGACGGATATTGGAGAGCGGTGTCGTTTC
>ERZ773224.2966-NODE-2966-length-16217-cov-8.037805_pt1 | contig 16217 bp, 15 predicted proteins | sample MGYA00580526_ERZ773224 | MGnify/ENA primary metagenome ERZ773224 (study PRJEB29015, sample SAMEA2737743) | human gut metagenome | biome: human gut; feature: human-associated habitat; material: faeces | place: China | collected 2012 ... | reverse complement strand
GAATGACTTTTGGTTACTTTTCTTCACAGAAAAGTAACGCCCCGCCGGCAGGCGTGCAGATTGTCACCCTCCGGTGAATTTTCCCCGCCGGTAGGCGACTGTAAACCATCTCACGTCCATCCGCCGATAGGCAACGACAAGCCATGCCTCGCTCATCCCCGCCGCAGGCGGCTGCGCACGGCGGACTAAAGGGGCTTGCCCTCCGCCGGGGGGAGCGGCGGCTGGGCGGCGAGGGCCAGGCCGAGGACGAGAATGCCGAGGTTATCGGCGTAGATCCCATCAAACTGGGAGAGGGGCAGGGGGCTGGTGCCCTGGCCCACCTCGATGGTATAGCCGGGGCGATCGTAGGTCTGGATGAACCAATCCTTGTAGCCCGCGTAGCCGCTGAGGGAGGGAGTTTCCTCCACCGAGTAGCCGCTGGCTTCCCCCATGGCCTGGGCAATTTCCTCGCTGCGGGGCGGGAGGTAATCGAGGTAGCGCCAGTAGATGAGCTTGCCCTGCGCGTGGTAGGAAAGGGTAAGGCGGAAGTCATTGCGGAGGGTGTGGCGGTAGACCGCCAGCGCCTCCGGCTGGGTGAGCGGGGCGGTGCCGACATAATCCCGCGGGGCGGGGGAGGTAAAACCCATGCTCTCTTTGATGCGGCGGGCTTCCTCCCAGCCGGCGGGGTATTGCAGGTTGAGATCGACGCCATTGAGGTTGGCTTTCCAGCCCTCCGGGAAGGGAATGGAGGGGTAATTTTCCGCCCACTGCTTTGCGCACTCGTACCAGGGACCGCTGCTTAAGTAGCCGGTGACGAGATCGACGCCATCGGGATCCACCATGGGGACAATGGAGAGGGTGGTGCGGCGGAACAGCTCGGCGGCATCGTAGCCGTAGAGGGTATCGCCATCCAGCAGGGCCAGGCAGTATTCCTCCAGGAAGGCCAGCAGTACCGGGGTGGTGATCCATTCATTGGCGTGGTGGGCGGCATTGTAAAAGACCTGGGTTTCGCCCTCCCCGATTGAAACCGACCAGATGGGCAGTCCCCGCGCGCTGCTGCCGATGGCCCCGGAGCCGAGGTAGGGGTAGCGCAGCAGCAGGCCGGTGAGGGTGAGCTCCAGCACCTGCGAGGTGAAGGCGATGCCGGTGGGGACCACCGGGAAGCCCAGCGGAATGGCGACGGTCTGCCCGGGGCGGAGATCGCGGGGGTCCAGTTCGGGGTTGGCGGCAGAAATGGCGGCGACGCTGGTATCGTACTGCTGGGAAAGCCGCCAGAAGGTATCCCCCTGCCGGAGCTGCACAAACCGGGTGCCGATGAGCCAGGGCATCATGGCCTGCCAGGTGGCGGCATCGCTGCGGCCGGTGGCGGGCAGGCCCTGTGCCTGCTGGAACTGCCGCAGGGCGTTTTCAGTCCCACGGCCAAAGCTGCCATCGATGCGGCCGGGCTGATAGCCCGCGCGGGATAAGCCAAGCTGTAACAGCTGCACGCCGGGGCCCCGGCTGCCGAATCCGTATTCATCCATGATAAAAACCTCCTATTTGCGGATGGTTCATTGTATGATGGAGAGAGGTGGGGAAGACACCGGCAACGGAGTTTTTTGCGGGAGGGACTGCCGCGAAAAAGGAAAAGTAAAAAACCTATTGCAAAATGGCAAGAAGGTGTTGACAAGCGAGGGGGATTTGTGTATAATCTTCTTTGTTGGCACTGAATGGATACGCCTTCAAAGCGTGATATAGGGGTATAGCTCAGCTGGTAGAGCAGTGGTCTCCAAAACCACGTGCCGAGGGTTCGAATCCTTCTGCCCCTGCCATTCAAATTCTACAATATAAAAAATGTTGTATTAAAAATCTCCCACCCTCAACCGAGAGTGGGAGATTTTTAATGTAAAATGTAAGACGATTAAACTAATCCATTTAATCATCTCCTCAGAAAGCTGCTTTATAATGTTTGAAAATTTGCGCATTGTCTGTTTAAGTTAATTTTATAATATTTTTTCAAGTTGTCAAGTGTACATTCTACATTTTCTCACCTTATACTCAAAGACAAACGATGCCCCCTTATAAGCTATTATAGATGATGTAAGCTTGTCTTTTTATTCGCAAGTCATACCTTTAACTTTTGGAAGGCACATTTTTCATCGTGCTAAATTGATATAAAAATATAAAATGCCCATCTGAAGCCAATCAGATGGGCATTTTATATTATTACCTCTTACTTTTCAAATCCCTTTGGAGCTGCGATCTCGTAATCTCCGTCGGAGTTGATAGCTCTCATCATTGCTGCAATGAGGTCGGGCTGAGTTATCTCGCGTGTGGAGCGGTTTATTACGCCGAAGCCCTTGTCGCCGTTCCAGCCGTTGTCCCAGTAAACGGGAATGCAGCCGTTGTCCTTGGCAGCCTTTACAACATATTCCGTCCAGTAGCATCTGAAGCCGCCGAAGGTGTCGCTTACGTGCTCCTTATTCTGAACGCCCATCTCGCCGATGATAACGGGATAGCCCTTGCTTACAAATGCGTCGTTCAGCTTCTTCATGGTGCTGTCAACGTAGTCCTCCTGACCCCAGTTGTCGTAATTTTCAACTGCGTATTTGCCCCACTGAGTCTTTGCTGTTGCCATGTTCTCGTCGATAGTAAAGTTATAGGGGTCATAGTAGTGAACGGATATCATAAGCCTATTGCCGTCTGCCTTGCAGCCGCTGTCGGTGGGAATAACAAAGCCGTAGTTGCCTGCAGTGTATTCAATGTTGGTGTTCCAGCCGGGAATAAGCAGCCAGCGCTTTTCGTTGTTGGAGCCTGTCTTTCTTACGGTGTCAACAAAGATCTGATTGTAGGCGTTGATATTCTCATAGCCGGTTGCATTGGGCTTTCCGTAGGTGTTGTCGGACTCCTCGTTCATGGACTCGAAAATAAGGTGCTGGTCATAATCCTTGAAGCGGTCAGCGATTTGTGCCCAGACCTTTTCGTACTTGTCCTTTATCTCGTCCTGGTTGTCGTCAACGCAGCGGAGCCAGCTCTTGTCAACGGTATAGTAGCCGTCGCCGTGAATGTTGATAATAGCGTAAAGGTCGTTGCCTACCACATAATCAACAACTTCCTGAACTCTGTCAAGCCATGCGCTGTCGATGGTATAATCGGGTGCAGCGCCAATCTTATCCAGATATGATACGGGGATACGGACTGTCTTGAAGCCCTGCTCCTTTACTGCCTTGATAAGGTCCTCGGATATTGTGGGATTGCCCCAGGTTGTTTCTGACGGAATACCTGCGTTTGATGCTTCCAGCTGATTTCCAAGGTTCCAGCCCATGCCCATTTCCTTGGTGATGGTTGTCTGGTCAAGCTCAGTCCATGCAGACTGTACCTCTGCGGTAGCTGCCTGAGACTGTGCATCTGAGCCGTTTGTGTCAGAGCCGTTTGCGCAGCCTGTAAGACCCAGCATAAGTGCGGCGGTGAGTACACACAGTCCTCTGAGCAATTTGTTTTCCTTCATTGGTTTTATCCTCCTTAAAATCGTGTTTTTTGCAACAGTCATTGGATTTGCATTTGCAAAAAAACAGTTCCCATTAAATTTATTCAATTATAACAGATTTTATCGGATAAAACAAGAAGTATTATCTATAATAATGAAAACGTTTTCTTGTTGCTTTAGCACAAAAATTATTGCGAAATAAGTGAAATATCACACAAATGGGACAAGCTGAAAGCTTATTTGATTTTAACAAAGAAAAAGCGTACCAGAGCATAGCATAATATGAAAAGTGCAACGCAGATGTAAATTGAAGCGTTGGTCAGCAGGAGCAAAGCCTGTTCCATTGCCCCGCCGAAAAGCTCGTGGCGGAATTTTTCAAGGAGAAGTCCCGCTGCAACAACTGCTGCGGAAATTATAAGGCCTATCATCAGCTTTGTTAAATTTTCCTTTGCTTTCAGCTCCGGCATCTGCTTTGTTCCTATTCGCTGCCTGTTGATGATAAGGCATAAAACGGCTGCGAGTATAGGAGGAAGTGCGAAAATAATCATATTTATAATGCTCCTTTGTATATTATTTCCGTCAGGCAATTTTTATTAGAAATTGCCTGACGGATTTTTGACTTAGGTTGTGATTCTGCTAAATGTATTACATATTACGGTACCTTTGTTGACTACGTTTATAGATGACTGGCATCTGAGTGTGTATCCAACATAACCCTCGTTTGATTCATAGGTTTCGCCCTTTGTAATGTTTGAAGCTGTCTTTGAGCAAACAAGCATTGAACTTTTTGATGATAAATTACTCCAAGACTTAACTTCATTACCATTGCTGTCTTTTAAGGATATGGTGCAGTTGGTAATGCTCGTTGTACCGGTATCTCCTTTTATTTTTGCATAGCATACAGCTTCGTTTTCTGAAAAAGTGATACTAAGAGTGATTTTGTTATTATTTGAATAACGAGGTTCGGCATATACCAGTACAGATGAACAACAAATTAAAATCGTCGTTAATGTAATAGCTAAAATGGCTAAAATTTTTTTCTTTATAAAATAACCTCCTTTTTCATTGCCTTACATTTATAAAACGACAAAATAATCTTTTCTACTGCAAAATAAGTCGCTTTTTTTCAAGAAATTATACTTTCAGCCATTTTGACAAATTCATCTTGGCTGATTTGTGCATCTATGCTATATGCGTAACCTTTGTCAAACCAAATGACGGTGCTGTAATCATTGTCGGAGGAACTGTAGTAATAATATGTGGTATGCTTGCCCGTGATTTCTGCAAAGTTGTGTTTTTCATTATCCACTGTTATTGAGGAGCCATCGGCAAGTGAATAATTAAAGTAGATATAGCTATCATTAAATTCATATGAAAGTAAGGCGGAGTTGCCCATATAATACACCGACCTTAATTCATATCCCTCAGGCATATATCCAAGCCGTATATTTTTATTGAACTCCACATCACTGCCTGTCGAAAAGCTGTAGCTGTCGTGGGTGGGGAAAATGCTTCGGAACACGTTTCCTACTGCCGCAGATACCTCAGGCTGTGTGAGCAGTCCGCCGAAAAGTATTCCCATCGCTGCCGCTGCGGTAACGGCAAAACGGCTGACTATCCTGCCTGCCGCTGATATGCGCTCCTTTCTGCCTGCGGAGTTCCTTATCCGCCTGAGCTGTCTGTGAAAACCTGCGGGATAGATGTGCTCCTCGGTGGAAAGCATGGCGGCTGACGCTTCGTTTTCGTATCGGGATATAAGGGCGCTTTTCAGCAGTATGTCAAAGATCTCGTCATTTGCTGCTTTTCTCCGTTCCATACAGTTCCTCCAGTTTTGTCATTAAAAGCTTTTTTCCACGGTATATGCGTGAGTCTGCGGTTTTTACGGGAATGTTCATAAGCTTTGAGATGCTTGCCGTGTCATAGCCATATACAAGCTTTAGCATAAGAACATCGCTGTAAATGCTGTCCAGCCCGTTTACTGCGTTCAGCAGGGCATTGTATCCGTCATTGCTTATTATCCTGCTGAGAGTGTCCGAGGATATATCGGGTATTGATTCATCAAGCGGCTCCGTATCATTTATGTGCTCGGTCTTCAGCATATCAAGAGCAGTGTTCCTTACTATAATAACGATAAAAGCGGCAGTTTTACTGCAATTCGGGTCAGAAATTTTTGAAATATTTTTCGCTATCTTCAGAAAGCTTTCCTGCACAGCTTCCTCGGCAAGAGCGGCGTTGTGTAGTATCGACATTGCTTTTGAAAACATCATGCTGCCGTAACGGTCAAAAATCGCTGTGAATTTTTCCCTGTCCGTCGGCTCGTCTATAAGCGAAAGATAAAATCCTAACATAAGCAAAACCTTTCATAAAAAAAGCTGCCGCACGATATCGTGGGCAGCTTGGGGGATCCTGTAATTTTATCATGCCGATAATGTCACTGCCGAAGAGTTGTGCTGAGTTGTTATAATTCTGATAAGTCGTTGTGCGTTCCTTTATTCGCTGTCGGCGGGAATATCTGTCTCGGCGGTCTCTTCCTGAGATGTTTCAGAAGCAGTTTCCTCTGCCTTCTGCTCCTCAAGCTTATCGCTGAGCTTGCCCAGCTTATCCTTTACTTCCTCGATAGTATTAAAGATAGGATATTCGATGGAGAAATATGTGTAGCTCCATGTGCCGTCGTCAATGTCATACACCAGCTGACCGTTCTGCTCGGCAAGAGCGTCTGTTTCGTCGAAATAAACCTCGCCGTCGATTATCATTTTTGTGCCGCTCCACTCGCAGCTGAACTCGCAGGGCTTGGGAGCCTGCTTTACAAGCTTTTTGATGGTGGTATCGAGCTTTATAAAGCCCTTGTCAACGTCAAGTGTATTGGGCTGAACATACACGCACTTCTTGCCCGTGGATTTGTTCTGCACGTCAAGCACGTAGTATCTGAATGCGCCCGATGGTGAAACTCCCTGCTCGATAAGCGTATCTACCGTTGTTACCCTGAAAACGTTCATTATCAGGAAGAATGCTATGCCGCCGAGTATGTACATCAGCAGGAATATGGTGCCGAAGATCGTTTTTGCGGTTTCGTTCATATGGCAGCAGAAGAAGCCGAAAAGCGTTACCACTGCGGCAGGCAGAAGCAGCGGCCAGTTGCCCCAGTCAAGCAATAGCAGCGGGAAGAACAGCAGCATATTCACCATTCCGAAAATACAGGTGAACACCGATTTTCTTGTGTACATGAACAGCAGGCATATGACCAGAGAAAATACCGAGCCGATTATAGCAAATTCCTTTCGGCTGACATATTCTATATCGTAGAAGAAAACATTGTAGTCAAAGCACGCCAGCACGATGGAATAGGCAATGCCCAGCAGGCTGACTGCCATTCTGAACCATTTGTTTGTAACGACTGTCATGAATTTATTCATATGAAAACTCCAATCCTAAAGAATAAAATTACAGCTAATATAATTATACCAAAGCTGTCATAAAAGTCAACAAAAATTCCGTATCAATGCGGTTACAATAAAAAGACCCGAGACATTGTCCCGGGTCTTGGAAGATATTCAAACGTGTTATCTGAACTTTCTTACTACCTTCAGCACGAAGAACGCGATGCCGCCTACGGCTGCGATTATCAGCACGATGAACAGGATAGTTGTTATAACTCTTGTAAATCCGCTGGGGCCTGTATAAACGGAAGTGTCGATGTCGCCGATATTTGCAAGGGTCTTGCCGTAGTTATCGGTGATGTCGATATTATCCACGTAGCACACATTTCCTGTAAAGGTCTCGGTGATGGGAATGGAGATGCCCACCTTTGTGTTCTTGGAATCGGCGGGAACTATCATGGAAGCTGTTGCCCATGTGCCGTTGCTGCTGGTGGCAAAGGGAGTGGATGACCACTGGTCGCCGTCGGCAAATATCTCAAATCTGTCGGTAGCCTTTGCGGCTTCCTTTGTGGCATGGATGTTGAAAGTAACGGTATAGCCGCCGAAGTTTGCAAGGCCGAAGTCGGCAGCGTCAAGGTAAAATCCGCCGTAGCGGTTGCTAAGGCTTCCCTTGAAATCCTCACTCATAAGGAGCGATCTGCCCCAGATAACTTCCTTTTCGGATATCTCAGTCTTGAGACCCGTATCGGAAGCATTTCCGAAGGTGTGGACATAATCCAGTGCCTTATCGGTATCAAAGGTTATTGTAGCGTCGGTTGACGAATTTGTTTTCTCAGTTTCAGCAAAAACGGCTGTACCCATTGTAAAAATGGAAGCAGCGGCGAGTATCAGTGATAAAAGTTTTTTCATATGCCTTGACCATCTTTCTCCGAATTATTTGCCATATGGATCTACTGCAATTTTTTCGTCCCCAGGGACGTACCCACTTGCATAAATAAGTTACAATATTATTAGTTTAATATAAAATCAGCGCTTTGTCAATAGGATTTTTTGATAAAAATATCATTTCGTTTAAATTTTCTGCAATTACCTGCAAATAAGCTGCCCCCTTCGTTTAGGAAAGGGGCAGGCTGTGTTTTTCTTATTCTCCTGTGCTGAGTGAGAGGATAACATCGCCCACAAGGTTTGCGGGGAGAAGTTCATATCTCACAAAATTGAACTCAAAGCTGCCCTTGCCTCTTGTTATCTGCCTGAGCTGAGTGGTGAAGTTCTGCATCTCTCTTTCGGGGACTTCCGCCTCGATGATGGTCATACCCTTTTCATCGGAGGGGTGCATACCCAGAACTCTGCCTCTGCGCTTGTTAAGGTCGCCCATAACATCGCCTGTGTTTTCGTTGGGGATAACTGCTCTTAGGGTTCCAACAGGCTCCAGTATAGCGGGGTCTGCCTGCTTGATGCCCTCCTTAAATGCCAGAGCTGCGGCGGTCTTGAACGCCATTTCGGAGCTGTCAACAGGGTGGTAGGAGCCGTCAACGAGGATAGCTTTTACGCCTGTTACGGGGCATCCTGCCAGCACGCCCTTGCCCATGCAGTCCCTGAGGCCCTTTTCAACAGCGGGGAAGAAATTCTTGGGAACCGCTCCGCCGAATACCTTTTCTTCAAATACCAGCTCGTCGGAAAGGCAAGGCTCGAACTCGATCCATACGTGACCGTACTGACCGTGACCGCCCGACTGCTTCTTGTGCTTGCCTTCTGCCTTGACCTTCTTGCGTATAGTTTCACGGTATGCTATCTTTGCGGGCGCAAGGGTAACTTCCGTGCCGAACTTGTTTTTGAGCTTTGCGCAGGCAACTTCAAGGTGCTGATCTCCCAGACCCTTGATGATGAACTCGCCTGTTTCCTTATCCTGACCGAAGGTGAGGGTGGGGTCCTCCTCGGTGAGACGGGCAAAGGCTGCGCTTATCTTGCTTTCATCGCCCTGTGTCTTGGGCTTTACAGCCATTTTGCAGCAGGGCTTGGGGAATACTATCTTGTCGTAGGACAGTATCTTTCCGCCGCAGAGGGTGTCGTTTGTTGCAGCGCTTATCTTTACGGCTGCGCAGATATCGCCTGCATTTGCGGAGTTTATCTCGGTCTGCTTCTTGCCGCAGAGGGAGTAGAGCTTGCCTATCTTTTCAGTCTCGCCGGTGGTGGCGTTCACATATTCGCTGTTAGCCTTGAATACGCCGCTCATTACACGGATAAAGGACATTTTGCCAACAAATGGGTCGGCAACTGTCTTGAACACGAATGCGCTTGCGGGAGCGGAATCGTCGCAGCTTACCTCTTCCATATCGTCAGCTGTGTATGCTATAGCGGGAGGGCAGTCTGCGGGGGAGGGGAGCAGCAGGCATATTTCCTTGAGCAGCATATCTATGCAGCCCATGGTAACATCGGAGCAGCATACAACGGGGGTTATCATACCCTTGTTCATGCCGTCGTGGAGGCCCTTTACCAGCTCCTTCTGAGTAAATGCCTCGCCCTCGAAGAACTTCTCCATAAGAGCGTCATCGGTCTCGGCAACTGCCTCGGAGAATGCTGCAACAAGGCCGTCGAGACGGTAGTCTATCTTTTCGGATATCTCGGCTGTGGGCATATCTGTTTCGGAAACGTTGCCCTTATCGTCGTACTTATAGCACTTCATTTCGATAAGGTTTATGTAGGATACCACCTGTCTGTCCTTGATAACAGGTACGATAACGGGGCACACTGTGGGGCCGAAAACTGTTTTCAGGTCAGTGAGCACGTTGTAGAAGTTTGCATCGGGGTCATCTACCTTGGTGATAACGAACATAGATGCCTTGTTCATCTTCTGTGCTGCGGCATATGCCTTTTCAGTGCCTACCTTTACGCCCGACTTGCCCGAAACGGTTATCATAACTGTGTCGGAAGCTCTTACGGCTTCAAGCATATCGCCCTCAAAATCGAAAAGGCCGGGAGCGTCAAGAAGATTGAGCTTCAGACCGTTGTATTCAAATGAAGCTATGGAAGCGCCCAGCGATGCCTTGCGCTTTATCTCTTCGGGGTCATAGTCGCATACTGTTGTGCCTTCGGCAGTCTTTCCAAGACGGTCGGAAGCGCCTGCTTTATATATCAGGGCTTCTGCAAGAGTGGTCTTGCCCGAGCCGCTGTGTCCTGCGATGGCGATGTTTCTTATATCTGCTGCGTGATAGTCTTTCATGACGATGCTCCTTTTCTTCGTATATTTATAATATTTTGTTGGAAATCCACAATTAGAAATCGCAACTATAGGGATATTATATATCATTTGCCAATATATTGCAATACTTTTACGGCAAATTATATATAAATTTTAAATTTGAGATATGCTCTTTGTTGATGTTGCACAACAAATGGCGCCGAGACTGACCTTTGTGTGCGGTATATATCCGCACTTCAAAGCTTTAAAATGTCATTATGGTAGGTCACGGAACTTTTTTCCTTGACTTTTATTGCCGTCAATGTTATAATATTGAATAGTATATTTTTTTATGTCATCTAATAATGACCTTGATGTGCGGCTATACCGTATCAGGGCTTTTCAATGAAAGGAAGAATTTACAATGTCCAGAGTTTACAACTTCTCGGCAGGTCCCGCAATGCTGCCCGAAAAGGTACTCAGCACAGCTGCTGCTGAAATGCTTGATTACAACGGAACAGGCGAATCCGTTATGGAGATGTCCCACCGTTCAAAGGAGTATCAGGCAATAATCGACGAGACTGAGGCTCTCCTCAGAGAGATCATGTCCATTCCCGATAACTACAAGGTGCTTTTCCTTCAGGGCGGCGCTTCCACACAATTTGCAATGATCCCCCTCAACCTTATGAACAAGTCCGGTAAGGCTGATTTCGTTCTCACAGGTCAGTGGGCTACAAAGGCATTCCAGGAAGCTTCCCGTTACGGCGACTGCAAGGCTGTTGCTTCCTCCAAGGATAAGACCTTCTCTTATATCCCCGAGATCGACAAGAACGAGTGCAGAGCAGACGCTGACTATTTCCACATCTGCTTCAACAACACCATTTACGGTACAAAGTGGGCTGAGATCCCCGATGTAAGCGTTCCTCTGGTAGCTGATATGTCTTCCTGCATTCTTTCCGAACCTGTTGACGTAAGCAAGTTCGCTATGATCTACGCAGGCGCACAGAAGAATATGGGCCCTGCCGGTCTTACCGTTGTAATTATCCGTGAGGATCTTATCGGCAATGCAAAGGATATCACTCCTACAATGCTCAACTACAAGACCCACGCAGACAATGGTTCTATGTACAACACACCTCCTACATACTCCATCTATATCCTTGGTCTGGTACTTAAGTGGGTAAAGGAGCAGGGCGGTCTTGAGGCTATGAAGGCTCTTAACGAGAAGAAGGCTGCTGTTATCTATGATTTCCTCGACAGCTCCAAGATGTTCAAGGCTACCGTTCACGGCAAGGATCGTTCTCTTATGAACATTCCTTTCGTTACAGGCAATGACGAGCTTGATGCAAAGTTTGTTGCAGAGGCTAAGAAGGCCGGCTTTATCAACCTGAAGGGTCACAGAACCGTCGGCGGCATGAGAGCTTCCGTTTACAACGCAATGCCTATGGAGGGCTGCGTAAAGCTGGTTGAATTCATGAAGAAGTTTGAAGAAGAAAATTCCTGATCGGAGGTTCTTTTACCATGTACGATATTCTTACACTCAATAAGATCGCCAAGTGCGGCACAGACGCATTTGACAAGGCAAAATATACAGTTGCCGATGCTGTGGAAAATCCCGACGCTATCATGGTACGTTCCGCAGCTATGCACGATATGCAGTTCGGCAATAAGCTTCTTGCTATCGCAAGAGCAGGCGCAGGCGTAAACAACATTCCCGTTGACCGCTGCGCAGAAGAGGGCATCGTTGTTTTCAACACTCCCGGTGCCAATGCAAACGCTGTTAAGGAGCTTGTTATCGCAGGTCTTCTCCTTTCCTCCAGAAAGGTAACTGACGCTATTGACTGGGTTTCCACCCTCAAGGGTCAGGAAGATATCGGCAAGAAGGTAGAAAAGGGCAAGTCCAACTTCGCAGGTCCCGAGATCAGCGGAAAGACTCTGGGCGTTATCGGTCTGGGCGCTATCGGCGTTCTGGTCGCAAATGCTGCAATGAGCCTTGGCATGAAGGTGATCGGCTACGATCCTTTCCTCTCCGTAAAGGCTGCGCTTTCCCTTAAGCCCGGCGTAAAGACCGTTACCGATGTTAACGACCTCTATGCTGCTTCCGACTATATCACTATCCACGTTCCTTACAATGCTGATACCAAGGGCACTATCTGTGAAAAGTCCATCGCTGTTATGAAGGACGGCGTAAGAATACTCAACTTCGCAAGAGGCGAGCTGGCTGATACCGCTGCTGTTCTGGCTGCTGTTGAAAGCGACAAGATCGCTTGCTACATCACTGACTTCCCCTCCGATGAGCTTATCGGCGTAAAGAACGTTATCTGCGTTCCTCACCTGGGCGCTTCCACTCCCGAGTCCGAGGACAACTGCGCAGTTATGGCTGCTTCCGAGCTTATCGACTACATCGAGAACGGAAACATCAGAAATTCCGTAAACTTCCCCAATGCAGAGATGAATGCCGCAGGCACAAAGATCTGTGTTCTGCATAAGAATGTTCCCGCTGTTATTTCCGAGATCACAACTATCCTCGGAAAGGCTTCCATCAACATCGACAACATGATAAATGCTTCCAAGAAGGATTACGCATACACACTCATTGACGCAGCAGGCAACATCAGCGAGGACATCGCTGCAAAGCTTTCCGCTGCAGAGAACGTAATCAAAGTAAGAGTTATCAAGTAACTCTTACTTTGGAATAAAACTTCATTGTTATCACGAAAGGGGTAAAAAAATGGCAAATTACAATTTCAGCCAGGAAGACGCAAACGCAAACAAGGGTATGGGTATCCTTATGTCGGTTTTCCCATTTCTGTTCTTCCTTCCTCTGGTAGTTGAGAGCCAGAAAAATTCCGAATATCTCAAGTTCCGTGCAAATCAGTCGCTGATTATTTTCGGCTGCTCTGTTGCCTGCTCGATCCTTAATTACATACCCATTATAAAGTATATCTCGGGTATCATCAGTCTTGTTGTATTTGTTTTTGCTATCATTAACCTTGTTAATGCGTGCCAGGCAAGCGATAAGCCCCTGCCCCTTATCGGCGACATCAAAATTCTTTGATAAAACCCTATAAAATCAAAAGCCGTCTCGTTTGAGGCGGCTTTTTCATAGCATATAAAAATACTCATTGTATATATCTGATTAAATATATACAATGAGTATTTATTTGCTTACTTCTTTCTCATCATTTCAGCTTTGAGCTGTCTGGGGAGGAACATCTTTACGCCCTCCATGGTCTTTTCGTTGGGAGTGAAGATAAGGCGGACATTTCCTGCGCTCTGGTGCCTGAAATCGGCGTAATATGCGCCCTCGTTTGTGCCGTCGGTAACAAGGACGGTAGTTACCTTGTCGGCTGCCTCGGGAGCTTCCTCCAGCTTGCCGAAGGCGGTGAAGTCGCCTATCTTTGTGCTGAGCAGACGCTTTCTCTTGCGCTTGCCTGTTATCTTGTCGATATCAAGGTCGCCGTTGGTGAGGATATATTCATACTCGGTGTCGATGCCTGTCATAAGATAATATCCGCCGTAAAACACCAGACCCACCAGCAGCAGGCTCAGCGGGAAAATAATTATAAGGAAAAGAAAGGCTGCCACAAGAGCGGTAAGCACGCCTATGAGTATTTTCTTGGCTGTTTCGGAGCCGCCTGACTTTTTTGCCACAAGCTGCTCGGAATAAAAATCGTTGTTCATTCTGATGATCCTTTCGTGTAATGAAATTCCCCTATTCAAATAATTATATCACACAATCACCAAGGTTGCAAGGATAAAATACAGTTTTTTTGTTTACAGTGTGTTGACGCAGGCGGTTTTATGCTGTCAAATTGTCTTGCAAAGAGGAGCGATATGTGCTAAAATACAGGTAAAGTAAAAATAAGGCACGGGTCAGCCCGTGAGAGGTGCAAAATGATATCTCAGATAAACGAAGCTTTGAAAATTGCTGTTGAAAACGGCGACGTATCAGGCGCAAATGTGCTTGTGCTGCATAACGGCAGGGAGGTGTATTACCAGTACGGTATGAGGGACATTGAAAACAGCCTGCCTGTTGAGCGTGATACTATCTTCCGACTGTATTCCCAGACAAAGCCAATAACTGCCGCAGCGGTGGTGCTGCTGGCTTCCGAGGGGAAGATAGACATGGGAGCGTGGCTGTCGGACTATATGCCCGAATTTGCCTGCTCATATGTGAACGCCGACGGCGAAAGACGTGGGTCGAAAAATCACATCACAGTCCGTGACCTGCTGAATATGACCTCGGGTATCCCATACCCTGACGGAGCCACTGAGGGCGGCAGACAAAGCGGAACGGTGTTCCGGACAGTAGAGCAGCGGCTGCGCTCCGACTCGCCTGTGACTACCCGGGAGTTTGCGGAGATGATGTCCCACGTTGACCTTTGCTTTGAGCCGGGGGAGCGGTTCATGTACGGCGCTTCCGCCGATATTCTGGGTGCGCTTGTGGAAAGGGTCAGCGGAATGTCATTCCGTGATTTCCTCAAAAAGCGCTTTTTCGAGCCGCTGGGCATGAATGACACGGATTTTTATGTGCCTGCGGAAAAATCCTCCCGTCTTGCAAAGGTGTATGACTATTCGGAAAACGGTCTGTATGAGATGAAAACAAATCATCTTGGTCTTGCGTATGAGAGGGATAACATCCCTGCGTTCCAGTCAGGCGGAGCGGGTCTGTGCTCCACCCTTGATGATTATGCCAAGTTCGCCCAAATGCTTATGAACGGCGGAGAATATAACGGTACCCGCATAATGCCGCAGGCGGCGGTGAGATTCCTCACTCACGGAGGTCTGGCACCCCACCGGAAGCATCAGCTGGCAGAGGGCTGGGGCTGGATGACAGGCTATACATACGGTAATCTTATGCGTGTATGCGACGACGAGAGTATGACATCGCTGTTTTCAACCAAGGGAGAATACGGCTGGGACGGCTGGCTCGGCACGTTCTTTTCAAATGAGCCTGCCCATGGCATCACGCTGCTTTTCGGCACACAGCAGGCAGGCGTGGGCAGATCGGGCGTACTGGTGAGAAAGATAAAAAATATTGTAATGAGCAGTCTTGCTTAAAGGAGAAGCTATGATAATTGAGAATTTTAAGATAAAAGCAGAGGGCTCGGGGGATAATGCCACCCTGCGCACATATATCGTTGACAGCTCGGAATATTTTGAGCACAGCAGGAGACCTATGGTGTTCATCTGCCCGGGCGGAGGATATGAATTTGTGTCCCACAAGGAGGGGGAGCCTCTGGCGCTCCAGTTCACCGCTATGGGCTATCATGCGGCGGTGCTTACATATTCGGTAAAGCCTGCGGTATATCCCACGCAGCTGCTGGAGATAGCTCAGGCGTGGAAGATAATCCGTGAAAATGCGGACAGATGGAACGTTCTGACAGATAAGATCATCATTATGGGCGGCTCTGCGGGAGGTCATCTGGCGGCAAGCTACGGCATTTTCAGCGGCGAGGACTTTATATGCCGCTCTGTGGGGCTTACAGCACAGGAGCTTAGGCCTGCGGGAATGATACTGTGCTACCCTGTTATATCCTCGGGCGTGTATGCTCACCGTGGCTCCTTTGAGGCACTGCTGGGGGTACCATACGGCGAGAATAAGGAGATGCTTGAAAAAATGTCCCTTGAAAAGCAGGTGACGGAGAACACTCCCCCTGCCTTTATCTGGCACACCTTTACGGATGATGTGGTTCCCTCGGAAAATTCCATGCTTTTTGCCATGGCGCTGAAAGAAAAGGGCGTAAACTGCGAGCTGCACATTTTTCCCGACGGGGGACATGGGCTGGCGCTTGCCAATGAGTTCACCCAGGACAAGGGCGGATATGGCATTCAGCGTGAGTGTGTTGTGTGGATAGAGCTTGTAAAAACATGGCTTGGAAATAAATTTGGTTTCGGTGAAAGTCTGTAAAAAATATTTTTCGGCATTTTATATCCGCAGCGGGATCTCTGCTGCGGATATTTCAAAAAAGCGCTGATTTTGATGTGCATAATATCCAACTGTATATGTGCAAAACAGCATATCTGTCGGCAAATGTCACAAACCGGAATTTTTTTTGAAAAACCCCTTGACTTTTTCTGCTGAATGTAGTAGAATAAACAAGTCGGTTGAGGACAGCGGTTCTCAAAAGACAAGCGGAAGCCCAACAATATCGGGCGAATGGGAGCATAGCTCAGCTGGGAGAGCATCTGCCTTACAAGCAGAGGGTCATAG
>ERZ773224.2954-NODE-2954-length-16310-cov-4.176807_pt1 | contig 16310 bp, 10 predicted proteins | sample MGYA00580526_ERZ773224 | MGnify/ENA primary metagenome ERZ773224 (study PRJEB29015, sample SAMEA2737743) | human gut metagenome | biome: human gut; feature: human-associated habitat; material: faeces | place: China | collected 2012 ... | reverse complement strand
TGGTACCTGGGCGGTGCCTGGGAACACCAGTTCGACAGCAAAAGCCGCGGCACCATCTACGGCTATGATGTGCCTTCGACCGATTTGAAGGGTAACACGGCCATCGCCGAGGCCGGCGTGTTCTTCAAACCCGCTGCCGATTCTGACTTCTCCTTCATGCTCGGCACCACTGGCTACTTTGGCGAGAAGCGCGAAGGCGTGACGGGCCATCTCCAGGTCAGGTACGAGTTCTAGTCTGAACTTCCCATTAAAATAAAAGAAGCCTGTCCGAGCCGGTTATTCCGGAACGGACAGGCTTCTTTTCATATAGAGTGGAACGCAGGCGGAGGCTTTTCCCCTGCTTTTCCAGCAGGCGGGCTAGCGTTCGCCGGGGAAACTGTTCACGTACTGAATGGTAAAGTCAGGAAAGTTATCCACGAACTGTACGGTGAAATCCGGGAAGTTATCCACGAACTGCCATTCACCACACCTGTCGGGAAAATTTTTTACCCTCTTCACTTTGAGATCAGGAAAATTACTCACGCGCTTGACCTTAAAGTCAGCGAAGTTTCTGACCACCTTTACTTTTCCATAAAGTTTCTGCCCTTTGCACATACAATCAGAGACTCCGCCGGCATAGGCGCCGGGTGCGGAGAAAGCAACCGAAGCGCAGAGCGCCAGAAAACACATGATTTTTTTCATGAATTCACCCCTGAGGATATTCTTTCCGGTCATCAGGGCCGCCGGCGAAGGCCGGATGGACGTCAGAAATCAGTATGGAACCATGCGCTGGGAGCCAAAGCGGCCGACAGATTCTCTCAGCGTCTGATACGGCCCGAGTTCTCCGTATAGAAATACGTCGGACCGCATTCGCCCGTGAAGGTATCGAGACTGATGGAGGTACTGTACCTGAGCGAAACGCGATCCCCCCTGCGCAGCCCTTCGAATTCCGGGACATCACCGTTTCCGGTGAGGATGTCGATGGTTCTTCCGGAATCGTCCCGGATCAGAATGCCATGGGCGTCGGTATGATCGGTCTGCGGATCGACAACGACACCGCTGACGCTGGCGTCCCCGTCTTCACGATCCGGACAGACCGGAGCCCTGTCCCCGCCCACGGCGGGAGCGGAGACACCGAGGGCACGCAGTTTTTCTGCAGCGCTCCCGCGGCCGTATCTGGCAGCTTTTGTGTACCAAGCGGCAGCGGCTTTTTTGTCAGGATTGAAAATACCCTGATGAAGCATGAAGTCGCCCATGCCCTCATAGGCTTTCGCGTCACCCTGCTTTGCGGACTCATAGCAGGCCTCAAAACTGCTGTATTCCCTGAAAACATTATGTCCGCTTTCAGCCGGGACGGGACGGGAGAAGACGAAGACAGAGGCAAGCATGAAGAGACCGGCGATACTGCAATAACGATTCATGTTCTTCCTCATTTTGTGACAGTTGTGAAGGAGGTCTCCTCTGATGGGAGAAGGCTGCGATTATTCCCGGAACCTGCTCTCCAGCGAGACCAGATGCCATCCGCCCTTTCCATCAGTCCCGGCAGGGCGGACAACTGCCGTAAACGTGCCCGTCCGGTCCTTTTCATCTTCGGAATTGTAGATATACCCGGTCAGAAGGAGCTGCCCGCCGGAATTCCTGAACACTTTTTCAACCCGGGCGTAGTACGTGGCTTCCCCGTCAGCTGCGGGAAAATGGTAACGCGCACCGTCAAAATGGGCGGCCATCAGGATGCCGTTATGATCGCCGGCCTTCATATCTTCCCGGACGAAATCGTCGTCGATGGAGCTGTCCTGAACCGTCAGCCCGAAATATTTTTTTACGGAAGCCCTGACGAACTTCGCGTCAATGGTGCTGTCGCCGTACGGGCATCCGGGAGTGGTGCACTCTCTGATACGGGACTTGAAGTTATTGATGAAGTTATGCCGGATGCCGAACGCGATGAGATTCTTCTGTCCCCTGGCGCTTTTAAGATGCAGGACGCCGGGATCGCCGCTTTCCGCTGTGTCCGCGTTGTAGAGGCTGAGTTCCGTGAAGTTGCTCAGGAACGTGCTCAGTTTCTTCAGTTCTCCGGACCCGGGCGTGACCATCTGCCAGTCATCCTCAGCATAGGCCGGGCCGGCGGAAAGAAAGAGAAGAGCAGTGAAAAGGAGAAAGATCAGACAACGGGGGCCGGCATGGGGCATGATTCTGCTCGTCATGTGAATGACTCCTTCGCAAAGGGTGAACTCTCCAAAAAACTCTGAGGCGGCCGGAAGCGCCCGCTCAGCCTTTCCGGATCAGAAATAGCATTCTCTTCAGAACGCTGTCATCCGGCGCAGAGGACGGCGCCGGAAAATCCGGAAGCCGGCGTTTCAGGACCTTTTACAGCCGGCAGGATACGGATCCGGAGAGAGCGCCGGGATTCCTCCGCGGATCCTATTCCCGGCGCATGTGGTCTGAAACACAAAGGGGGCAGCGGGATATACCCGCGCCCCCTGGTTTTACTTTCCGAGAAGCCGTTCAACAAAGGAGCCGGCGTCCTTCTGAATGGACTTCAGATGATCGGCGCCGCGGAAGCTTTCAGCATAGAGCTTGTAGATAGCTTCCGTTCCGGAGGGACGTACGGCGAACCAGCCGTCCTTTGTGACGACCTTGCAGCCGCCGATGGGCGCGTTGTTGCCGGGCGCCTCGGTGAGGATCTCCGTCACAGGCTCGCCGCCGAGCTTCTTCAGATCCACTTTCTTGGGGGTGAGGCTCTTCAGCGTGGCGCGCGTCACGTCATCCACAGGAGAATCGATGCGCTGGTAAACGGGGTCGCCCAGCTTTTTCGTGATTTTCTTATAGAGTTTGCTGGGGTTCATGCCTTCCTTCGCGGTCATTTCCGCGGCGAGCAGGCAGAGCAGCGGGCCGTCTTTGTCCGTAGACCAGGTACTGCCGTCGAAGCACAGGAAGGAGCCGCCAGCGCTTTCCTCGCAGCAGAACCCGCATTTCCCGCTCGTGAGGAAGGGGACGAACCATTTAAAGCCGGCCGGCGTCTCCACGATGCCGCAGCCGATGTGATCGGCGATACGGTTCAGCATGTTGCTTGTCACTACGGTCTTGCCGATGCCGCATTTCTTTGGCCAGTGCTTCCTCGTTTTCATGAGATACCAGGCACACACGGACAGATAGTGGTTGGGATTCATGAGTTCTTCGCTGGTTACGATGCCATGGCGGTCAGAGTCGGGATCGCAGGCGAAGCTCAGGTCGAATTTATCGCGCATCCCGAGAAGCACGCTCATGGCCCAGGGGGAAGAGCAGTCCATGCGGATTTTTCCGTCCTTGTCACGGGGGACAAAGCGGAAGGTGGGATCAACGCATTTGTTCACGATGGTCAGGTTAAGGCCGTATTTGTCGGCGATGGGCTGCCAGAGTTCGAGGCTGGCGCCGCCGAGGGGATCGACGCCCAGTTTCAGACCGGATTTGGCGATAGCCTTCATGTCGATGATGTCGGCAAGGCCGTCGACGTAGGCGCTGACAAAGTCAAATTCCTCGGTCTCGGGGGAAGAGAGGGCTGCCTCGTAGTCAATCCTGTGCACTTCCCTGTTGCCGCCCGCGAGAATTTCATTGGCGGCCTGCTCGATGCGCGAGGTCACAGCCGTGTCAGCCGGGCCGCCGTGGGGGGGATTGTACTTGAATCCGCCGTCCGAGGGCGGGTTGTGGGACGGAGTGATGATGATGCCGTCGGCGCGGTCAATGCCCTCATGGGTTCTGTTCCAGAGAAGGATGGCATGGGACACGCAGGGCGTGGCCGTATATCTGCCATCTTTGGAAACGCGGGTTTTGACATGATTGGCGGCAAGCACGCACAGGGCCGTACGGTAGGCTGCCGCTGACAGGGCATGGGTGTCAAAGCCGATATAGAGCGGCCCGTCAATGCCTTCGGCGGAGCGGTAGTCGCACACGGCCTGGGTGATGGCCTCGATATGCGCCTCGTTGAAGGTGCGTTTGAGAGATGAGCCGCGGTGCCCGGACGTGCCAAATGAGACACGCTGGCCAGGTACGGACGGATCCGGCTTTTCCGTGTAATAGGCGGCCATGAGGGCCGGGATATTTTCAAGCGTTCTGGGATCGGCGAGTTTGCCCGCCTCAGGATGAATGGACATGGCGCCTCCTCTGCAAGGATCCGGGTTTTGTATAAAAAACGGTATACACCTCAAAAGACTATACCCCACTTCCGTCCGCAATACCATAGCGGGCATTCTCCCCTCCCGCAGCCCGGCTCAGGGCACAAAAAAAGGGGCCGCGCCCGGATGACGGACACGGCCCCTGACGGAGTCTTCTGTAAGAGGAAGCTACTTGCCGAGCTTCACGGTGCGGAAGATGAGGTCTCCGCGGCGGTTAATCTGAAGGAGGATGGCGCCGCGCTTGGTGCACTCGCTCACCTGCTTCGTAAGGTCAGCCACGGTGGAGACAGGCTTCATGTTCGCCTTGACGATGATGTCGCCTTCACGCAGGTCAGCGGCAGCGGCGGGCTTGTCTTCGTCAACGCTGAGGATGGCGAGGCCGCCGTCCTTTATCTTGAAGGCCTTGGCTTCATCCCTGGTGAGGGGACGCACGGAGAGGCCGAGGGTGCCTTCGGACTTCTTCGCTTCACTGCCATCCCTGGTCTGGATGCCGTTTTCAGCGGAGAGGTTCTCGCTGCGGTCGCCGAGCTTCACGGTGAATTCCTTCGCGGCGCCTTCACGCCACACGGTCACCTTCGCGTCGGAGCCGGGAGCCTTCTTGGCGATGGCGGCGAGCAGTTCAGCGGTATCCTTGATGTTCTGGCCGTCAACGGAGACGATCACGTCGCCTTCCTTGATGCCGGCCTTGTCGGCGGGCTGGCCTTCCTGGACACTGGCCACGAGGGCGCCATGCGCATCCTTCATATCCAGGGCCTTGGCGGTGTTTTCATCGACATCCTGGATCACGACACCGAGCCAGCCGCGGCTGATCTTCTTGCCGCCCTTGAGCTTGGAGATGATGTCGTTGGCGAGGTCGCTGGGCACGGCGAAGCCGATGCCCTGGCCGGAAGCGATGATGGCGGTATTGATGCCGATGACCTCACCCTTCATATTCAGAAGGGGGCCGCCGGAGTTGCCGGGGTTAATGGCGCAGTCGGTCTGCAGGAAGTTGTCAAAGGCGCCGGCGTTGATGCGGCGGCCCTTGGCGGAAAGAATGCCGGCGGTGACGGAATGGTCAAGACCGAAGGGGTTGCCGATGGCGAGGAGCCATTCGCCGATCTTCAGGTTTGCGGAGCTGCCGAACTTCAGGAAGGGCAGCTGCTTGTCCACGTCAATCTTCAGGAGAGCGAGGTCGGTTTCCTCATCGGAGCCGATGAGCTTCGCCTTGACGGGCTCACCCTTGTACACGCTCTCGTCGAGGGTGACACGGATGGAGTCGGCGTCGGCAACCACGTGGTTGTTGGTGACGATGTAGCCGTCAGCGGAAATCAGGAAACCGGAGCCCAGGGACTTCTGCTTGCGCTTGGGAGCCTTCTGTCCCCTGTTGTTGAAGGGACCGCCGAAGAAGCGGTCGAATCCAGGGGGCATGTTGCGGAACATATCGCCGAACATGTCTTCAGGGCCGCTCACGTTGGCGGTGCGCTCGGTATTGATGTTGACGACGGCCGGACCGCTCGCGGCGGCGAGCTCGGAGAAATCGGGAAGATTCTCAGCCCTGGCTGTCTGGGCCAGAACGAAAGCCGTCAGAACAATGACAGCGGTAAAAGCTTTTTTCAGATACATACAGTCTCAATCTCCTTCAAAGGTGTACTGAGAGTTATGCAATTAGTGTGCCAAAAATATAGCAGGGGGAGGAAAAGCCGTCCGGCCTCGCCTCCCCCTGCATACATTCTTTCTCAGTCAGAGAGTGTCGTTAGTTCTTCTTGGCCTTGAGGGCTTCCTGAAGAGCCTGGAACATCACGCTGTTGTTGCTGGAGCCGGACTTCTGGTGCTGGCGCCAGGAGTTATCCTCGGGCTCACGGCCGGGCCTGCCGCCCTTGCGTTCGGGCTTGCCGGAAGAAGCTTCCTTTTCCTTGGGAGCGGGCATCTCGACGCCCTTGGGGGCGAGGGTGATGCGGCGGGCGGCGGGGTCGACACGCTGGATTTCGAGCTCAACCTCGGCGTCCTTCTCAAGGTTCTGGAACTGGGCAGCGGTCTTGGTGGCGCGCATAACGCCTTCGGGGAGCAGACCGGTGATGCCGGGGGCGAGGGTCACGAAGAGGCCGAACTTGGAGTGGTTCTCGACCTTGCCGGTCACGCTGGCGCCCACGGGGAAGCGGGTTTCGACGTCAGCCCACGGATCGCCTTCGGCGTCGCGCATGCTGAGGGAAACGCGGTGATTCTCGAGGTTCACGTCCTTGATCTTGACCTTGACGGTGTCGCCGGGCTTCACAACCTCTTCAGGCTTGTTCACGCGGCGGCCCCAGGACATCTCGGAGATGTGCACGAGGCCTTCGATGCCGGGCAGCACTTCGACAAAGGCGCCAAAGGGAGCGAGGCGCACAACGCGGCCCTCAACGATATCGCCGATCACCAGCTTGGAGGCGGCGTCATCCCAGGGGTTGCCCTGAGCCTGCTTGAGGGAGAGGGAAATGCGGGTATGCTCGCGGCCGTCGCGGCCCTTCTCCTTGGAAACCTTGAGGAGCTTGACCTTCACTTCCTGACCCACGCTCACGGCCTCGTCGGCCTTGACCACACGGGACCAGGACAGCTCGGAAAGATGGATCATGCCTTCAACGGCGGGAGCGACTTCGACAAAGGCGCCGAAGGGAGCGAGGCGGGGGACCTTGCCTTCGATGATATCCCCTTCCTTCACTTCGGAGAGGAACTTCTCGAGGCTGGCTTCGCGCTCGCGGTCAACGAGGGCGCGGTGGCTCACAACGATGTTGCGGCCGCGGCTCTCAACGCGGGTGATGAGGAACTGGAAGGTCTGGCCGGGCAGGCTCTCAGGCTCGCCGGCAGCCATCTGGCTTCCGGGGCAGAAAGCGGTCTTGCCGAGAATCTCGACATGGTAGCCGCCCTTGCAGGAGTCGATGACCCTGCCCTCAACCGGAATGCCGGCGTCCTTGGCGTTCTCGATGGCAGCCATGCCGGCGCCGTTCATGGAGCGGGAAAGGACGATTTCCTGGGAAGTGGCTTTGGTAACGTAGGCTTCGACTTCGTCGCCGACCTTCACCGTGAGGTTGCCCTCATTGTCGATGAAGTCCTTGCGATCCATAATGCCGTCAATCTTCACACCCACGTTCACGAAGACGCTGTCGTCGGTCACATCGATAACGGTTCCGGTAACCTTGTCCCCCTGTTTTACCCGTCCCTGAGCGTTTTCCTGGCTCGCCTTAAACATTTCGGCAAAATTCTCGCCAGAATCCTCAGTCGCGGTTACTTTCTCATCAGCCATATAAGATGTCTCCTTAAAAAGAGTATTTTGTCTGTTTGAGCAGTTCTAGGTAATGTATATTCTTTGAAAAATCAAGGGCTGGCACAGCGGTTTCGGGGACTCTTTGCGCAAATTTTTCCGGGTGCCGCCCGCCCTGTCCAGCTTCTGTTCTCAGGCTGTCCAGAAATCGGCCTGCCCGTCCAATTTCTGTACGGCGGACAGAAAGGCGGAGCCTCCGGAATCTTTTTTTCGGAAATTTTCAAAAAAAAGCTTGCAAAGCCCTTCTGATGTGCGTATACATGACCTCGCACCGAATGAGAGTGTCACGGCAAGGTAGCTCAGTTGGTCAGAGCATGCGGTTCATACCCGCAGTGTCGAGAGTTCAAATCTCCCCCTTGCTACCAGAAAGCAGGACCCCGGAAGCTCACAGAGCTCCCGGGGTTTTTTGTTGTCCCCGCCTTTCTCTTTCCCTCCGAAACCCGCCCTTCCCCATCTCTAAAGGATCGCGGGCTCAGGGACATCCCGGTCCGGGGCAGACAGGGGGGGGCCATTCAGTCCCGTCTCCGGCCGGGGGGAACAGCTCTCCCCGGTTTCCCGTCAGGCTTTTCATCTCCGGCCGCCTGTGTGAGAATACCCTTCCTGTACAAAGGCTCTTCCGCCGTACAGCGCGCGGCATGCTGTCAGGATGCCGCGCCGGCCGGAAACTCAGGACACGGATCTTTTCCGGCGCGCGTCCATGAACGGCCGGGATCCCTTCCCGGAATGTGAAGCACCAGACAGGAACCGGATGCTCCGGATCCCCCGCAAAGGAGGAAGCCATGAAGAAAACGGTGTTATTTCTCCTGTCCGTCGTCTTTCTGCTGGCGTCAGCGCTGGCCATGGCGGCGGAAGATACGTCTTCCCCGGGAAGGGGAAGCAGCAGTGAGGCAGATATGGAAAAGAAGACAGCCGCCGCGTCCGGGCTCAGGGACGTGTACTTCGCCGGAGGGTGTTTCTGGGGAGTGGAAGAGTACTTTTCACGGATTCCCGGGGTGAGCGGCGTTACGGCGGGATACGCCAACGGCAGGACGGAAAACCCGAAATACCAGGAAGTCTGTTCCGGGGACACGGGCTTCGCCGAGACTGTGCATGTGCGCTACGATCCTTCGCTCGTCAGCCTCCGGACACTCGCGGAGCATTTTTTTAAAATCATCGATCCCGTCAGCGTAAACCGGCAGGGCAATGACACGGGGAGCCAGTACCGTACGGGCATGTACTTCGTGGACGGGGAGGACGAAAAGGTCCTCGCCTCAGTCATGGCCGCCGTTCAGAAGGAGTACGACAGGCCGCTCGCGGTCGAACTCATGCCCCTGAAAAACTACTATCCGGCCGAAGAATACCATCAGGATTACCTGAAAAAGCACCCTGGCGGCTACTGTCACATCAGCTTTGACAGCCTCAGGGATCTTGAGGGGAAAAAAGCAGGCTCCCTGGATCCCGCCAGATATGCCAGGCCTTCCGACGGGGAGCTGAAAAAGCAGCTTACGCCTGAGGAATATGATGTCACGCAGAACGCCGGAACGGAGAGACCCTTTACCGGGAAGTACTGGAAGAATACGCGCCGCGGTATTTATGTTGATGTCGCGACGGGGGAACCCCTCTTCTCTTCCTCCGATAAATTTGAAACCGGCTGCGGCTGGCCGGGCTTCGCGAAGCCCATCGATCCGTCCGTGGTCACGGAGCATGAGGACAGAAGCCACGGCATGGACCGGGTTGAGGTACGGAGCCGCAGCGGCAGATCCCATCTCGGGCATGTCTTCACTGACGGTCCAAAGGACAGGGGCGGGCTCCGTTACTGCATCAACAGCGCAGCTCTCCGCTTCATTCCTTATGAGGAAATGGACAGAGAGGGCTATGGCGATCTCAAACACCTGGTCAGATAATAATGAAAGCTGCCCGGGGCGGAATCCATCCCGGGCAGCGGGCGGGATGCTCCGGCGGGCCGGGAAATTTCAACTTCTGCTTCAATAATGCAGTCCCGTTTTTCCCGTCTGACGCCCTGCCCCGCTCAGAATCCGATCCTTTCATTAAGGAAACGCACGGCGCGCTCCTCATGATAGCAGGTATCCCCCTTCGTGACGAAGCCCATGTGGCCGCCCCAGCGGGAGGCCTCGAACCAGAAGACCGGATTCTTTTCCGCTTCGGAAAACGGGTGGCACGCCGGCGTGCAGAAAGGATCGTCGAGCGCGTTCAGGAGAAAAACAGGCTTTCTGATAAAGGGAATGCGCGGCAGGACGGAAACGCGGCTGTAATAGTCCTCAGCGCTGCGGAAGCCGAAGGCCGGGGCAGTCACGAGGTTGTCGAAGGTATGAAAATCCGTTATGCCCCCGACGTCAGCTCCCCCGGCGATATCGGGATAGCGCGAAAGCTTTTCCCGTACCAGGGGCAGCAGCTGTTTCAGAAGATAACGGCGGAACACCGTGTTCCGCGGGGTATCGATGAGATTTCCCGCCGTGACAGTATCGCAGGGATCAGATATGGCGATGCCGCAGACGACGGCCGGAGACACGTTATCTCCCCCGAGATAGCTTAGGGTCTGATGGGCTCCCATGCTGAAGCCTGCCAGAACGATGGGCAGATCAAAGCGCTCAGCCCAGGCGGCGACGGCGGCAAGATCCCCTGTCTCGCCCATGTGGCTGAAGCGTCTTGCCCTGTTGATTTCACCGGAGGCGCCCCGGTGGTTCCAGGCAGCGCACAGCCCCCCTGCTCTTCTGAAGGCCCTGGCCATGCCGCGCACATACTTGCGCCGGGAATTTCCGCCGAGTCCGTGGGTCAGCACGGCCAGAAAACGGGGGCTTGCGGGAGACGGGTAAATATCGATATCAAGGAAATCGCCGTCCGGCGTGCTGATGCGTTCACGGCGCAGAAGGGAATCCCCTCCCTCCTGCCTGTCAGGGTAATCCACGCGCCTGAAAAGCGTGGGAAAAACAGTATTCAGCCGGCCATTTTGGAAAGGAAAAGGCGGCACATAGAGAGAGGATACAAGAGGCATGGAAGAGACTCCGCGTAAAGAGCAGACAGAAGGTAATCAGTCTGAAATGCATACCCCTTCAACAAAAAACAAGTCAAACGGAACGGAATTATCCGGCGCGCCGCGCTTCCCTTCTGCCGGAAGGCATGCTCCGGACAGCAGCGAAGGCCAGCCCCGGAGAGAGGACGCCGGAATAAGGCCCCGCAGGACCGGCAAACCGTTTTCCCGTGAGGAAGGGCAGTCCGGGCACGGCTCTTCCCGCGGAGACAGATCCTACCCGCGTGAAGGCAGGAGAGATTTCTCCGGACGCGGCGAGCGCCGTTTCTCCCATGACGACAGGCCGTCTTTCCATCGTGACCGCAGCTATGACAGCTCTGAGAACGGGTCAGATCGCGGCTCTTTCCGTGATGAGAGGCCGTCCTTCAGCCGTGACCGCCGTCCCGGCAGACCCTACTCCCGCGAAGACAGGGAGGACTTCTCCGGACGCGGCGAGCGCCGTTTCTCCCATAACGACAGACCGTCTTTTCAGCGTGACCACCGCTATGACCGCTCCGGGGATGGGACCGATCGCGGCTTTTCCCGTGATGAGAGGCCATCCTTCAGCCGTGACCGCCGCCCCGGCAGACCGTACTCCCGCGAAAACAGAGAGGATTTTCCCGGACGCGGCGAGCACCGTTTCCCGCATAACGACAAACCGTCTTTTCATCGTGACCGCAGCTATGACAACTCTGAGAACGGGGCAGAGCGCGGCTCTTCCCGTGATGAGAGACCATTTTCTGACAGTGAGCGTCATCCCGGAAGGCCGTATATGCGGGAAGACCGGGCAGACAGCACCCCGCTCGGAGAACGCAGCTTCTCCCGCGATGGCAGGCCGTCCTTCAGCCGTGACACCGCGCCGCGCAGTGACTCTTCCCGCGGCGGATACCGCGGGGACAGCCGCCCCGCCCCTTCGTCAGGCGATGACGGCCGGAGCGGGTACGGGCAGCGCAAGCCCTTCGCGAAGCGCTGGACTGTCGATGAGAAGGACGAGCAGGATTTTCTCCGCGGGAACCAGTTCGACGGCCGCGACGGGTACGATGTGATCATTCTGGGAGCCGGTGCCTCAGGCCTTTCCTGCGCCCTGCGCTGCACCGAGCTCGGACTCTCCGTGTGCGTCATCGACAGGGAACGCACGCCGGCGCGCAAGCTGGCCATCTGTGGTGGCGGACGCGCCAATTTCACCAACTCCTCTCTCACCCCGGACTGCTACCTCTGCGGAACGCCGGGTTTTGTGGATCCCGTGCTGGACGCCTTCAGCACCATGGGCATGACGCGTTTCATGGACAGCCTGGGACTGCCCTGGGAAAAACGCGAGGGCGGCCGCTACTTTCTGGCGACGTCCGCGCGCGATCTTGTGAGCGCCCTTATCCGCGGCTGCAAAAAGGGACGCTTTGCCCTGCGCACAGGCCTGAACGTGCCCGCCGACGGCGTCCGTGTTTCTGACGGAAGCGTGACGCTGACCGCGAAGGACGGCACTTCGGTAAAAGGCAGACACCTCGTGCTGGCCCTGGGCTCCCCAGCCTGCCCCGCAGTGGGCGCGACAGGTTTCGGCTACGCCCTCGCCCAGTCTCTCGGCCACCACGTCATCACGCCCGAGGCGGCCCTGACCCCCTTCATCCTGCCTGAGGATTCCGCTCTTTTCGGACTGCAGGGAGTGAGCCTGCCCGTGGAGCTGACTGTCGGAGGGGAAACAAAGCGGACCTTCCGCGACGATCTTCTTTTTACCCACGAAGGCCTCTCCGGCCCGGCCGCGCTCAAGGCGTCGCTCTTCTGGCACAGGGATGAGCCGGTCACCATCGACTTCTTCGCCGGCCAGGATCCCGGCCCCATTTTCAGCGATGAACAGTGCGGCAGGGGCACGCCGCGCTCCATCCTCTCAAAACGCATGCCCCAGAGCCTCGTGGACAGCCTCGTGCCCGCGGAGCTCCTCGACCGCCGCTGCGCCGAAATAGCTAAAGCGGAACGTGAAGGTCTTCTGCAGAACCTGAGAAAGTACACCCTTGTTCCCGCGGGCACGGCCGGCCTCAGATTCGCGGAAGTCTGCCGCGGCGGCGTGGACACGTCCGAAGTGGTACCCATGACCTTCTTCAGCCGCGTCGTGCCGGGGCTTTCCATTATCGGCGAGCTCCTCGATGTCACCGGCCTCCTCGGCGGCTATAACCTGCACTGGGCTATCGCGTCGGGCCGCCTCGCGGCCATAGCCCTGCGCATGCGTCTCGGCTAGAAAAAACAGATCAGAAAAAAAACAAAGCGCCGGGGAAGAGCGTTTTCCGCCCTGCCCCGGCGCTTTTTCAGTCTGTAAGCCTTTTATACTTCAAGCAAAGATTTAATTTCCTTCTTTTTTCCGCCGCGGGAGATGCCGGGGCCTTCCATCGTGCTGACGCCGTTATTGCCGCGGCTGACCCTGACCTGAACGTCGATCTTTTCCTTCAGCTCCTCCACGTGGGAGATGATGCCGACGAGGCGGCTTCCCCCCTGCCGCAGGGCAGCGAGCGCGTTCAGGGCCGTTTCCATAGCCTCCGGATCCAGGGTGCCGAACCCTTCATCGAGGAACATGGTTTCGATATGCGAGCTTCCGTGCGAAAGCGAAGACAGGGCCAGAGCCAGGGAAAGGCTCACGAGGAAGGATTCGCCGCCCGAGAGATTGCGGGCGCTGCGCCGCTCGTTTTCCTGCCAGGAGTCAATGACGTCAAAGTCGAGGTTTAAGTTTCCTCCTGTCTCCAGCGTGTAGCGGGGAGCGAGATTTTTCAGCTGGAGGTTGGCCTCCTGCGCCAGTGTGGCAAGAGTCAGGCTCTGGGCGAAGTTGCTGAATTTATCGCCTGACGAGGAACCGATGAGATTATTGAGATCATCCCAGCGTTTAAGCTCATCATCGGCCTCCCCGCTCTCCGCAATGAGCGCGTTTTTCTGCCCGTGGATCGCCGCGTCGCGGGCGAGATCCGCGCTAATCGTGCCGCGGCGCCCGAGCTTCTCCGCGAAGACGCGTTCAAGTTCCTGCAGCCGCGCTTCAAGTTCGGCGATGCTCCTGTCCGTGGCCCTGGAAGCGGCGAGGGTGTCGTATTTCTTCTTCGCGGCCTCCTCCAGCGCTTTCTGACGATCCAGTTCCCGCTGCAGTGTCCGTTCCTGTTCCTCAAGCTTTTTGTGTTCGTCCCCGGGAAGCAGGTCACGGGCCCAGGCTGCTTCGTCCGCGTAGCCGGTCTCCCTGAGAGCCTGGCTGAACGCGGCCTGCGCTTCGTCCCGTGATGCCGTGAACGTGGCGAGCCCGTTCGCGAAGGCCTGCCGCGCGCGCCCGAGAGCCTCTCCGGCCGCCGCGAGCGCGGATCCGGCGCCGGCCGCCGCTGTCTCCGCCGTTTTTCTCCTGCCTTCGGCGTCTGTCTTCTTCAGGCTGAACGTGTGCCCGGTCTGCCGCGCCTGATTCAGGAGCGACTGCGCCCTGTCCCGCTCCGCGGCCAGTTTCCGGATTTTCTCCAGGAATTTCTTTGCCTTTTCCGCGTCCGCCTGCCACTTTTCCGCAGCGCGGGCAAGGACGGCGGCGGCATCAGACGCGGACGCGCTTTCCGGAAGAATGACCTGGCACGATCCCGCGCGGGCGAGGCATTCGGCGCGCCCGGCGTCAAATCCGGCGTTCAGGCGGTCGAGTTCCTTTTCCCCTGTGGCGATATCGCGGCTGAGGGCCTCTATGAGCCTCTGGCTGCCCGCAATATCGCCGTCCAGGCGGGATGCCCTGTTCTGCAGTTCCCTGAGCTTCTTTTCCGCGGCGCCCATGGCCTCCTTTCTGAGGTCCGGGAGCGGCGCGCCTTCGGCATAGGGATGAACCGTGGAGCCGCACAGGGGACAGGGCTGGCCGGCAGTGAGCCTGTGCCGCTCTTCCTCGAGATCGGAAACCCTGCGAGCGAGCAGGTAATTGTCCTTCAGAAGGTCGTATTCCTTCTGGCTGAAGGGGATGTCCTTTTCCCGGAGTTCACTGAGGACACGTTTGTCCTCCTCCGCTTTCTTCCCCGCTGCCCTGCGCTGCTCTTCTTTCTGCTCAATGCCGCTTTTCTGGGTGGCGATGGAGCCGCATGTGACCTGAAGGGAGCGGATGGCGTTTAACGTGGACGAGGCGAGCGTAGCGAGGTCATCCCAGTATTCCGGACTTTTGCCATCGAGCGCGGCGTCAAGATTCTTCTGCGCAAGGGTAAGGGCTTCATCTTTCTCCCTGACTGCCCTGTCAGCTTCTCCGGCCTGCCGGGTGGCATTTTCCTCATCGAGGACTGCTTTCCTGAGATTTTCCGAAGCCCGGGCGGCATCCTGTTTTCTGGCCCCAAAATCGGCGAGCGCCGTCTCAAGGCTTCCACAGAACCCGTCCAGACCTGCCTTCAGCTCCGCGCTGCCGCTCCGCTCACCTGCGGCGCGCATGGCCTGAATCATGGCCCCTGTCCGCTCCTCGCCGGATTGCGTGCCGCTTACGCCGGATCCGTCCAGTTCTTTCAGAAGAGTCTGGGCGTCGTCGGCTATCCTGCGGCGGTTCTTCAGAACGGCGTACCCCTCACGGAGCCCCGCGGCTTTTCTGCTCCGCTCAAGCCTCTCCCTGGAGGGCTCAAAATTGCTGATCTCTGCTATAAGAGCCTTTCCCCTGGCTTCGGCCTGCGCGCGTTCCCGTATGGCGCTGTCCATGCTGACGGCCCACTCACGCGCGCTCCGTACGGCCTGCTGCTCTTTCTGATTCGCCGCGCAGTCAGCATCGATGGCCTTCTGCTCTGCTTCGAGCGCTGCCCTTTCCCCGCTGCTGAGCACCCGGCAGTCGGCGAGCCGCTGGTGTAAGAGCTCTGATTTTTTCGCGGCTTCGCCTCTCATTCTAAGGCAGCGCCGGGAAATGGCGGAGTAGAAGTCCGTACCCGTAATTTTTTCCAGGATGTGGGCGCGGTCAGCCGGCTGGGCGTTCAGAAAGCGCGCGAACTGCCCCTGGGTCAGCATGACAGACCTCGTGAAACCGTCGAAATCCATGCCCACAGCCTCAAGGACGGCTCTGCTCACTTCCCTGATTTTATCGATGGGCTTCCCCGGAGCGCCGGTCATGTCTTCGAATTCCCTGTACGGCGCCTGGAGCCTGCCATCCGCTTTGCCGCGGGCGCGGCGCTGGGACCAGAGGGCCCGGTATCTTTTTCCTCCGGCCGAGAAAATAACCTCGGAAAAACAGTTTACCTGCTGCCGGCTCATGATCTCGTTGCCGCCCGTGCTGATGCTGGAAAGCCTTGGCGTCTGGCCGTAAAGGGCGAGCGTGATGGCGTCAAGAATGGTTGTCTTGCCCGCGCCCGTGGGGCCGGTGATGAGAAAGATGCCTTCGTCGGAAAGTTCCCTGTCCGTAAAGTCGATGACCCACTCCCCGGCAAGGCTGTTCAGGTTACGGAAACGCAGCTGCTCGATTTTCATGAATCTCCCCCTCAGTTCTCAGTCTCCGTGCCCTGCCGCGCTTCAGGGGCGCCTTCGGGATGTTCCTCGAGATCCCGCAGGACCTTCTGGTAGTACCCGCGCAGGGGGCCGCGTTCCTCTTCCCTGACGCCGCGGCTGTCGAGAAGCTTCTCGAAAACCTCGTCCGGTGTGAAGCTCGCGAGATCTTTCTCCCTTCCTTCAAGCCCTTCGGAAACCTTTGGCGGAATGGCTTCCGTATGCAGAATAACGGGCCTGTCTTTCGGAGAGACGCCCCGCTTTTCAGCCTCTTCCGCGATGACACGATCAAGATTTTCCCTGAGGGAGCGGCTCGTGCCCTCCGCGCACCGGATGTCGAGCCACATGCCGGGGTGTTCCCAGACGTCCTTCCGGAGCATGCCGCGCAGCTCCTCTGTGCCGCCCGAGAGACGCTTCAGCTCCCGGAAGCGCGGAACGGGAACGGGCTGAACCCCGCAGGATCCCTCCTCTC
>ERZ773224.2946-NODE-2946-length-16360-cov-6.553327_pt1 | contig 16360 bp, 16 predicted proteins | sample MGYA00580526_ERZ773224 | MGnify/ENA primary metagenome ERZ773224 (study PRJEB29015, sample SAMEA2737743) | human gut metagenome | biome: human gut; feature: human-associated habitat; material: faeces | place: China | collected 2012 ... | reverse complement strand
CAAAAGTAAAAGCGATAAACCACGAAATTTGAATTTTATAATAATAGTAGATGGAAGAAATTTATTTAGAACTAATAATTTGGATGAAATCTCTGGAAAAATATCAGGAAAAATTGTAAAAAATCAAAAGATTAATTTAACGGTGTTGTGGCAATGGCCATATGAAAATGAAAAAGATTCTAATGTGGATGTTCAAGATACAAAAGATGGAAAAAATATAGAAAAATATCAATTTGAAGTAACTGTTTTTGGTGAAGAAGAGTAAAGGAGTGATAAAAATTAAAAAAAATAAGGTCTTTTTTGTAATTATATTTTGTACAGGGATGATGTTGAATTGTACAAATATATATGCAAAATATGTAATGCAAAATGAATTTAATATTGCAAATGTTAGTATTGATAGAACACGACCTAAAATTGAATTAATTAGTATTCAAAATAATGATGAACATTTTAAAAATTATGCTAATAAAACGCATGTTGTAGTAGTAAAAATAAAAGTAATTGATAAAAATTTGGAAAGTGTGAATTTGGATGAAAATCATTTTAAAATAAAGGTTGGTGATAAGTTTATAAATGATGTGAGTTTTGAATGTGGACAGGTTCAGGAGTTAGAGGATGGGAAAATTGTTGAGATTCAATTGTCTAATTTGAATATTGATGGAATATTGAAGTTGGTGTTTGCAGAGGGTTTTGCTGAAGATGATGGAAAATTGAATAATGTGAATACTGAGATAAATACTGATGTTGTTGTTGACAATTCTATTCCGTTTGTTCCGGTTGAAAGAGATGAGTTTGTGTTTGATGGCGGTGATGGTGCTGGAAGCAAATTGAATTTGGGGTAAATATGTGATTTTTATGTTGCTTGGCTATGGACAAATATAAAAATTTGTGATAGTATAAATTTGGCTTTTATATTGGGGTATCGCCAAGCGGTAAGGCAGTGGACTCTGACTCCACCATTCCTGTGTTCGAATCACAGTACCCCAGCCATTATAAATTTCTGCAGGTGTTTGTTAACAAAAGACATTTGCAGATTTATTTTTTGTATCTTTTATATTTATTAAAACTTCTTTTCTCATAACAGACTAGATTTAACATACTTTAGAAAAAGTATGAGATGTAAAAAAGAGGTGTGTAAATTTATTAGAGATAATCTGAATATAATCATTATTTGAGGCAAAAGAATTAAATAAATTGGCTGTGGCAATAAAAAATAGATTATATGTTGCGTGTACCAGAACAGAAAATAATTTGTATTTTATAGAAGGGAATAAATTAAAAAATTATAAAAAAGGAGTATAATTTTATGAGAAATACAGAAACAAACAGAATTGAAAACAAAGAACAGTTAAATGAAGATTTTGAACAAGAAGTTATTGCATTTCTTAATTACAAAGAAGGTGGAATAATTTATGTTGGAATAAATAAAAACGGACAAGTTGCTGGAGTTGAAAATACTGATTTAACACAATTACAAATAAAAGACAGAATAAAAAACAATATACAACCTTCAACTTTAGGATTATTTGATGTAACTGTGGAAACAATAGAAAATAAAGAAGTAATAAAAGTTATAATATCAAGTGGAACGGAAAAACCATATTATTTACGAAAAAAAGGAAGAACACCAGAAGGATGTTATATTAGAATTGGTAGTAGTAAAGAAAGAATGACCGAGAGAATGATTGAAGAAATGTTTTCCAAACGAATAAAAAATTCTTTAAAAGAAATAGAGGCTCCTAGACAAGATTTAACATTCAGACAGTTGAAAATTCATTATGAAGGGAATGGAATGACTCTTAATGACAATTTTGCTAGAAATCTAAATTTATTAACTGATGAAGGAAAATATAATTATAATGCTTATTTACTTGCTGATGAAAATGATATATCAATAAAACTTGTTAAATATTTAGGAACAAGCAAAATGGAATTAATAGAAAATCAAGAATATGGGTATTGTTGTTTAATAACTGCTACCCAAAGAATTTTAGATAGGCTCACAGCGGAAAATACTGTTTATGCAAAAATTGAATACAATGGTAGAAAAGAAGTAGAAATGATAGATAGTAAAGCATTAAAAGAAGCTGTTATAAATGCAATGGTACATAGTGATTATACTTTAAGTACAACACCAATAATTGAACTTTATTCTGATAGAATTGAAATTACATCAGGAGGCGGACTACCACAAGGTTTATCACAAGAAGAGTTTTTAGAAGGCGTTACTGCTCCAAGAAATAAAGAGCTTATTAGAGTGTTTAAAGATGTGGATTTAATCGAAAATATAGGTTCTGGAGTATTAAGAATATTAGATTCTTATGATAAAAGTTGTTTTAAATTTATGGAACATTTTTTAAGAGTTTCTTTTAAATATAAAGAAAATCCATTTGAATATGAAGAAAAAACCGACAAGAAAACCACTAAGAAAACCGACAAGAAAACCACTAAGAAAATGAAAACAAAACCACAAGAAAAAGATATTTTAAGTTTTTGCAAGGAAGCAAAAACTTTAAGAGAAATAGCAGAACACTTCGGATTTAAAGATATAGCAACATTTAGAAAAAATTACTTGAATAGCTTAATAGAAAATAATAAAATAAAAATGACAATACCAAATCAACCTAAAAATAAGAATCAAAAATATGTAACAATTTTACAAAAATAATAAAGTATGTTATAATATTCATATATCTTGAGTTTGACAGTAAAAAATGAAAATACGCACCTGTAACCTAGTTATATCAACTGGTTTAGGTGCGTAAATTATTTTCAAAAGTTGTTGTCTTATAACCTATTTTTTTTGTTGTTCCTAAAATTTTTAAAATTTCCTGTAAAGATCTGTTTTTTAATGAAAAATCAATATTTGTAACGGTACCAATATCTTTCAATATTTCATCATAATAATTAAATATATAGTAATTTTCTTGAAGGTTATAACAAGTACATTATATTTAAATACATGTTTTTGCCTCCTTATTTTTTATGATTATATCACAAAAGACGACAAAAAATTATAAAAAAGAAAAATAATTGACAAAATAAAAAGCTTATGCCTCTAGGCTTAAATGTATCTAAAATATTAAAAAATGTCAAACTACGGAGTCTGTGTTCTAAAATCTTACTCATGCACTTTGTATAATTTTACAATAAAAATTTAAAAAAATGTTAAAAACTATTTATCAATAGTAGATTATTTGTTATAATATATCTAGGAAAAACAATACATTGATTAAAAATAAAATTAATAAAATATGGAGGAAATTATGATATTAACAAATGAAAAGGGCGTAACGCTACAGGCTCTAATAATAACAATAGTTTTACTTTTGATAGTAACATCAATTGGGGCGACTGCTGGAACATCTGCTTTAGAATATTCAAAATATAGTAAACTAAAAACAGAGTTGCAATTACTACAAACGAAAGTAAATGAATTAAATGAAAATAATGATTCTAGTAAAGGCCAAGATTTAAATAATGCACAAAAGGAAATTCTTGAAAAAGAAGAAGTAAAGAGTATTATTTATAAGGGTAAAGAGGATAAAAAGGATGAAGTTAAGAATGGTTTTAAGTTTTTTAGTGTTAGTGAGATAAAAAGTGATTTTGATTTAAGTGGAATAGAAAGAAGTTATTTGATAAATGTTGATTATAGGTATGTTGTTTCTTGTGAAGGTTTTAAATATAAAAATGTTACGTATTATATGATAGACCAAATGGATGATGGAATGTATAATGTGGAATATCATAATAAAAATAGTAATACAGGGGCATTTGAGGTTAGTTCTAGTATAGAAGGAAATGTTGGCAAAATTATTGTTTCAATTAATAATTATGATGGATACATTAATAATTGGCAGGTTAAATACAAATTAAATACAGAGGAAAAATGGCAAATTTCAAATGATTTGGAATTTACAGTAGATAATGCAGGAACATATATTGTAAATGTGGTGCATGGTGATGAAATTGATTTAGGCAAAAAAACTGTTACTGTTTCGAATGAATTAGGTTGGAATCAAAGCAAAAAAGTAAATAGTCCAAGGCTGATGACAGGTTTAAACCCAATAAAATTTAGTGAACCCGATGATAGCAAAGAAGGACAGACTATACAAACAAATAAAAGTGATGTTAATTGGTATGATTACGATACTAAGAAATGGGCAAATTCTCAAACAAAAGATGGAAGTATGTGGGTATGGATACCAAGGTATGCATATAAAATAAATAAAAGTAATCAAACTTTTGATGTGGTATTTTTGGTAGGAACAACAGACAATTACTATGATAAAGATGGAAAATTGCAAACAGCAAAAAGACAAACATCAGAAACAGATATCCCAGATGCAACAAAAGATTATGTAGTACATCCAGCATTTACAAATGAAAGTAGTATAGGATATGCAAATGGAGGATGGAAAAAAGAATTAACAGGTATTTGGGTTTCAAAATTTGAAGCAGGGTATTTTGATAAAAATTTAGTTGATGCAGATAAAGAAAAATATTCAAGTTCAGTAAATTATTCGCAAACATATGGATATACTACTGCAGGAAAAAATGAAGATGCAAGAAATTATCTTGATGGAGTTTATGGATCAAAAACAACAGCAATAAAATATCCAACATTTCAGGGTGGTAAATATTCAATGAATTATATTAATCATAATGATGCTTTTAATATATCAAAGGCAATTGCAGGAGATTCTAATAACGTATATGGATTAAAAAATTCAACAGATAGCCATTTAATAAAAAACAGTGAATGGGGAGCAGTAGCATATTTAGGACAAAGCCAATATGGATTGTATAATAAAAATATTAGAATCAACAATGTAAATATGGGAGATAATAGTAATTTTGTATATGCAATGACAGGATATGCAGCAAAAGAGGAAGATGCTGCAAATACAACAAATACAGATGCGATAGCTTGGAATCAAACTGGAGGAGAATTGGCAAGTACAACTGGAACAATATACGGAATATATGATATGTCTGGTGGAACATGGGAAAGATCTGCTTCTTTAGTTAATAACGGTAACAGTAGATTAAATGAGTTTGGTAGTTCGTTGATGTATTCTTTAAAAGATGGAAAAAGCTCTGAATATGTAACAGTTTATGAAACAGATACTTCTGTTGACAATACTGGAGTTTCATGGACAGACGAAAATTTATTAAAAACAAATGAAGCAAACTATAAAAAGAATACAAAATATGGAGATGCAATAAAAGAAACATCTACAGCAGGTACAGAAAATACTTCATGGAATGGGGACTACTCTTACTTTGCAGGTTTGTACGGTCCGTTCTTCGTACGTGGAGGCGCTTATTGGGACCGTAGTGGGGCCGGTTTGTTCTCTTTCAGTCGTTCTGATGGTTATAGCACTTACACTGCTGGGTTCCGCTCAGTGCTGGTCGCTCAGTAGCACTTTGAAAATTCCTTGTGCCTAGATCGAGATTGTCAAGTTTTACGGAAAGTTCTAAAACTTGACAAGGTCAGATAAACAAAAAAATATAAGGGTTTTAAAATATAACTATGTAAATTAAAAAATTAAATTTTATATTTACATAGTTATATTTTTTGAAAAAATTTCTAGAAATACATCAAACAATATGATATAATAAAAAACATAAAAAACAAAAGGAGCGGAAGCAATTGATAGCAGAAGTAATAATAAATAGCAAAGCAAAACAACTAAACAGAACATTTGACTACAACATACCAAAAGAAATGGAAGAACTAATACTAATAGGAAGCAAAGTATTAGTACCATTTGGAAAAATGAAAACACTAGAAGAAGCATATGTAGTCAAAATAAAAGAAAAATCACAATATGAAATAAAAGACATAGCAAAAGTAGAAAATGGACTAACAAACAAGCAAATAGAACTAGCAAATTGGATGGCAAAAAGATACTTCTGCACTATATCAGACTGTATCAGGTTAATGCAAACACCAGGAACAAATGCAAAAGACGTAAATAAAAGAATACAAGACAAAAAAATAAATGTAGTATATTTAAAAAAAGACTTTGAAGAAATCAATTTTGAAATAGAAACTAAGAAAATAAAATCAGAAAAGCAAATAAGAATCTTAAATTTTGTAAAAGACAATGAAGGATGTACAATACCAGACATAGAGGCATTTACAGACTGTTCAAGAGCAATAGTAAATACATTAATAAAAAATGAATATCTAGAATTAGTTGAACAGAAAGTGGAAAGAAATCCATTAGAAAACAAAAACATAGAAAATACAAATAACTTAAAATTAACAGAAGAACAACAAAATGCTTTCAACAAAATATCAACAACTATTGATAGAAAAAAATATGAAGAATTTTTGCTTTATGGTGTTACAGGTTCAGGAAAAACAGAAGTATATTTACAGTTAATAGATAAGGCTCAAAAAGTGGGAAAATCTGCAATTGTCTTAGTACCAGAAATATCATTAACACCACAAATGTTAGATAGATTTATATCAAGATTTGGAAAAGAAACAATAGCGGTTTTACATAGTAAATTATCAATAGGAGAAAGACATGATGAATGGGAAAGAATAAAAGAAAATAAAGCAAAAATTGTTATAGGTGCAAGGTCTGCAATATTCGCACCAGTCAAAGATTTGGGAATAATCATAATAGATGAAGAACATGACAGTTCATATAAATCAGAAGCAAGCCCAAAGTATGATGCAAAAGAAGTTGCAAAGAAAATTGCAAAACAAGAAAATGTTCCGTTAGTCTTAGGAAGTGCAACACCTGATTTAAGAACATTTTATAATGCAAAAGAAACAGAAAAAATCACATTATTAGAGTTGACCAAAAGAGCAAATAATTCTAATTTACCCAAAGTAGAAATTGTAGATTTAAAACAAGAACTTGCAAATGGAAACAGGTCAATGTTAAGTTTTGATTTATATCAAGCAATAGAACAGAATTTAAAAGATAAATTACAAACAATTTTGTTTTTAAATAGAAGAGGATATTCAACATTTATAATGTGTAGAAATTGTGGGTACACTGTTAAATGTAAGAATTGTAATATCAGTATGACATATCATAGTTATGAAAATAAATTGAAATGTCATTATTGTGGATATGAAGAAAAAGTTGTTACAAAATGTCCAGAGTGTGGAAGTGATAAAATAAGATATTTTGGAACAGGAACACAAAAATTAGAGCAAGAGATATTAAAACAATTTCCACAGGCTAAAACAATAAGAATGGATGTAGATACAGTAACAAAGAAAAATTCACATGAACAAATTTTAAACAAATTTAAAAATGATGGTATTGATATATTAATTGGAACACAGATGGTTGTAAAAGGACATCATTTTCCAAAAGTAACATTAGTAGGTGTTATCGCTGCAGATAGTTCATTAAATATTGATGATTACAGGGCGACAGAAAGGACGTTTCAAATTTTAACACAGGTTGCTGGAAGAGCCGGAAGAGAGAATTTGCCGGGAAAAGTTATAATACAAACATATAATCCAGAAAATTTTAGTATTCAAGATGCACAAAAACAAAATTATCAAGAATTTTACGAAACTGAAATCACTTTAAGAAAACAGTTGAAATATCCGCCATTTTGCGATATAATAATAATTGGATTTAATAGTTTGAATGAAGCGGAGATAAAAAAAGTTTCAAATAAAGCATATGAATATCTAATTAAAAATTTAAATAATGAAGAATTTAAAACTTTTAAACCAATGCCATCACCAATAGATAAAATTCAAAATAGGTTTAGGTGGAGAATTATTATAAAAGGCAATATGAATGAACAGGCAAACGGAGTTTTAAATGATTTGTTAAAAGAGATATATAGTGAAAATTACAAAAATACTAAGGTTTCAGTTGATGTAAATCCAAATAGTATGGTATAAATTAATAATATAGAATTGGGGGAAGAAAAGTGGCAATAAGAAATCTAAGATATGAAGGAGACGAAATTTTAAGTAAAAAATCAAGAGAAATTGAAACAATAGATGAAAAACTACAAACATTAATAGACGATATGATAGACACAATGCATAAATACAATGGTGTGGGACTTGCAGCAGTGCAGGTTGGAATTTTAAAAAGAGTTTTTGTTATAGATTTATATGACGACAAAGGACCAATTGTTTTTATAAATCCGATTATTTTAAAAACAAAAGGTGAAAGAGAAGTTGAAGAAGGATGTTTAAGTTTTCCAAATCAATTTGCAAAAGTTGTAAGACCAGATGAAGTTACGGCAGAATATACTGATAGAAATGGAAAAAGAGTTAAAGTTAAGGCTAAAGACTTGTTGGCACAGGCTATTTGTCACGAGTATGACCATTTAGAGGGAGAAGTTTTTGTTGATAAAATTGTTCCGGGTACTTTGGAGTATGTGGAGCCTGAAAAATAAGGACTTTGTTGAAAAATAATTACAATTTTGGGCTACGGTGTAATTCCAAAATCCAACAATTAAGTTAGAGAGGATGTGCTTAAAATGAATATTTTATTTATGGGAACACCTGATTTTGCAAGAGACAGTTTAGATGCAGTATATAATGCAGGTTATAATATATTAGGAGTTGTAACAAATCCAGACAGACCAAAAGGAAGAGGTATGAAATTAGTTGCGTCACCTGTGAAAGAATTTGCGTTAGAAAAAAAATTAGAAATATTTCAACCGGAAAAAGTAAGAAAAAATGAAGAATTTATAGAACAAATAAAAGCCTTGAATCCAGATGTTATATGTGTTGTAGCATATGGAAAAATATTGCCAAAAGAAATATTAGATATACCAAGATTAGGTTGTATAAATGTACATGGTTCTTTGCTTCCAAAATATAGAGGTGCTGCACCAATTCAATGGGCTGTTTTAAATGGCGATAAAACAACTGGTGTAACAACAATGTATATGGACGTTGGGATGGATACAGGTGATATGATTTTAAAACAAGAAGTTGAAATTGGTGAAAATGAAACAACAGGAGAATTGTGGGATAGGTTATCTAAAATTGGTGGAGAATTATTAGTTGAAACATTAAAACAAATTGAAAATGGAACTGCACCAAGAGAAAAACAAGGAGATGATTTTTCAGTTGCACCAATGCTTAGTAAAGATATGGCTAAAATTGACTGGAAAAATAAAACTGCTCAAGAAATAAAAAATCTTGTTAGAGGTTTAAATCCTATTATGGGTGCATATACATTTTTGAATGGTTCTAAAATAAAATTCTGGAAAGTTGATATTGCTAAAAATATTGGATATGATGAGGATAATATTAAGATTTTTAGAAATGGAACTGTTCTTATTTCTGACCAAAGAGATGGACTATTTATTAAGACAAAACAAGGTATTTTAAGTGTTTTAGAAATTCAAGGTGAAAATGCTAAAAGAATGAGTATTGGAGATTTCTTGAGAGGTAATAAAATAGAAGAATTTCAAGTCTTTGAATAAGAATAATTAGTTCTTATTACACTTCATGGCACAAACAATAATTTTACTAACTGTGAATTGTAACGATTTTTAAAGAATTAGTAAAAAAATGCATAAAAAGGTTGTAAAAAATACCAAAAATTGATATACTTATAAAGTATTAAGTATATCAATTTTTTATATTATAAAAAACAATAATATAAAAACTTTGCACATTCTTAAAATTTCAAAAAAGGAGGAATTGAAATGGAAGAAAATGAAAGCAAGGAAGAAGTTGTAAAAAAAGAAGAACAACAAGCAGAAATTGAAACAAGCGAAAATACAGAAAAAATAGAGAAACAAGATGAAACAAATCAACAAAAAGAAGAAACAAAACAAAATGAAGAAGTAGAAGACACAGAAAATGGAATAGAAATATCAAATGATGTAATTGCAGTAATTGCAGGAGTTGCAGTATCAGAAGTACAAGGCGTAGCATCAATGGCAGGAGGATTTGCAGGAGGAATATCAGAAGTATTTAGTGGAAAGAAAAATATGTCTAAAGGAATAAAAGTTGACAAAACAGAAAATAAAGCAAAAATAGATGTAAACATCATTGTAGAATATGGCTCAAGAATACCAGATGTAGCATACGAAATACAAAACAGAGTAAAAAAATCAGTAGAAGGAATGACAGGATTTAAAGTAGAAGAAGTAAATGTACATGTACAAGGAGTAGATACAAATATTTCTAAAAACGAAAATACTTCAAAAGAACAAAAAAGCAACGAAGAACAAAACTAAAAAATTGCAAATGAAAACAAAAATAAAAAAATTAAGAAAAAAGCCAATAAAATTGGCCTGCGAAAGGAATGGAATAAAAAATGAAATTTATAGAAAAACTTACACTAATAATATATTCAAATATAATATTAATATTATCAATAATAGCATGTTTATTAATCTTTGGATGGTTGGACATAAATGTAGTACAAAATTTAGTTAAAAACTTATTACTATATGGAACATCATCAAGAATAATTTTAGGAGTTAGCATAGTATTTATACTATTATCAATTAGATGTATTTTCTTTGACCCAACATCAAAACAAGAAATGAAAGATAAACAAGGTGTTTTATTAGCAAACGAAAATGGTAAATTAATGATATCAAAAGAAACAATAGAAAATTTAGTAGAAGCAGTAACAAAACAATACAAAATGGCAAAAGATGTATCATCAAAAGTAGAATTAGATAAAGACAACAAGGTAAATATTTTTGTTAATTTAGTAGTTGGTTCAGACACAGTAATAAAAGATTTATCAAAAGATTTACAAGATAAAATAAAAAGTAAAGTTAAAGAAACAACAGATTTAGAGGTAAAACAAGTAAATATAACAGTAAAAAAAGCAGTTCAAGAAAAACAAAAAACAGAGGCTTAAAATTGGAGTTCTATGTTGTGAAAGGGTGAGATAATATGGACGATTTCAAAAAATTTATTAATCAATACAAAGGAGCAATAATTGGAGTAATAATTGCAATAGTTTTATTAGCAACTAGATTATATGATGTGATTATTGGAATTTTAATAATATTAGCAGGTGCATTTGTTGGAAATTATGTACAACAAAATAAAGATGATGTTAAGGCAAAATTAAAAAAATTTATAGACAGAATGTAGTTTATAAAATGCAAAGTTAAAATAATTCATAGACAAAATGTAGTTTATAAAATGCAATATTAATAATAATTATAATTTTGGAAAATTGTGCTTTGAGGAAGGAATGAAAAATAGAAATGAATAGAACAGAAATGAGAGAAAATGCTTTCAAATTGATATATAGTTTAGAAATACAAAAAGTAGAAAATGTACAAGAACAAATCAATTTATATTTTGAAAGCAACAACATTACAGACGAAGAAGCAAAAAAATATATAGCAAATGCAGTAAATGGAATAGAAGAACATCAAGAAGAAATTTTAAAAAATATTGAAACAAACTTAAAAGAAGAATGGAAATTAAGCAGAATTTCTAAAATGGATTTAACTATTTTAAAACTTGCAATTTATGAAATTAAATTTACAGATGTACCATATAAAGTTTCAATAAATGAAGCAGTTGAATTAGCAAAAAAATATGGAGAAGATAAATCTAAAAACTTTGTAAATGGAATATTAGCAAGTGTAGTAAAGGAAATGTAATTTTATGAGATATGAGGATATGGCAATAAGTGTAACTGAGTTAAATAGTTATATAAAAAATAAAATTGCTGATGATGAATATTTGAATAATGTTTTGATAAAAGGGGAAATATCAAACTTTAAAAATCACTATACAGGGCATATGTATTTTACACTAAAAGATGAAAATTCATTAATCAAATGTGTAATGTTTAAAACATATGCTCAAAAACTTAATTTTATGCCAAAAGATGGAATGAAAGTTTTTGTACTTGGTGGAGTATCAGTTTTTGAAAGAGATGGTGTATATCAAATTTATGTAAAAGCAATGCAGGAAGATGGCGTAGGAATTTTATATAAAAAATATGAAGAACTTAAACAAAGACTAGAGCAAGAAGGATATTTTGAAGAAGAACATAAAAAAGCAATACCACAAATGCCTAAAATAATAGGTGTTTTAACATCACAAACAGGCTCAGTAATAAGAGATATAATTAATGTAAGTACACGTAGAAATCCAAATGTAAATATTAGATTATATCCAGTGCCTGTACAAGGTGAAGGGGCTGCAGAAAAGATAGCAGATGGTATAAAATTTATGAATAAAAACCAATTAGCAGATGTTCTAATTCTTGCAAGAGGTGGTGGTTCATTAGAAGATTTATGGCCATTTAACGAAGAAATTGTTGCACATGCAATTTATAATTCAGAAATACCTGTAATTTCTGCAGTAGGACATGAAACAGATTTTTCAATATCAGACTTTGTAGCAGATTTGCGAGCACCAACACCATCTGCAGCAGCAGAACTTGCGGTACCTGATGTGTACGAGGTTAAACAAAAAATAAATTTATATCAAAATAGATTGAGATTAAGTTTAGTAAAAAAAGTTGAAATAATGAAATTAAGATATGAAAAATGTATGTCAAGTAGAGTATTTAAAGAGCCTTTAAGAAATATAAATGATAATTATTTAAAGGTAGATACATATATTAAAAAATTAGAAAATATTATTAAAACAAAACAAAAAGAAGAAAAGACTAAGTATGTGGAATTAGTTGCAAAACTTGATACACTAAGCCCTTTAAAAACATTAACAAGAGGATATTCTTTAGTTGAAAAAAATAATAATATAATAAAGAGTGCAAAAGATGTAAATACAGGAGATAAAATAGATTTAAAATTTTCAGATGGAACAAAACAGGCTGAAATTTTATAGAAAGGAAATTGAAATGACAAATGGTGCAAAAATTTTAATAACTATTGCCACAATAATAACACTAATAATAGTTGTTAGAGCGAAAATATCAAATAAAAAAGAAGAAAATGTTGTATCAAATAATAATGATGAAACAATAATGTATTTTGAAGAATTTGATAGAAGAGATTCAGAAAATACAAAATAAAAATGAAAGGATAATTAAAATGGCTACATCAAATTTTGAAAAAAATATGAGTGACTTAGAGAATATAGTAACAGAATTAGAAAAAGGCGACTTAAATTTAGATGAATCAATATCTAAATTTGAAGAAGGAATAAAAATATCAAAACAATGTAATAAAATTTTAGAAGAGGCAGAAAAGAAAATAACAATTTTACTTGAAAAAGATGGAGAAGTAAAAGAGGAAAATTTCGTGTCTGAAGAATAAGGAGAATGTCAGTGAATACTTTTAACCAGTTTATACAAAATAAATACATATATATACCATTTTTATTATGGTTTTTTATCCAATTGTATAAGGTTTTATATGATTTAATAACAACAAAAAAATTTAATTTTAAAAGAATAATAGGAGCAGGTGGTATGCCAAGTTCACACTCTGCAATAGTAGTGTCATTGGCAACTTTAATAGGAAAATACCAAGGAGTTGACACACCAATTTTTGCATTGGCATTAATAATGGCATTTGTTGTTATGTATGATGCATGTGGAGTTAGAAGGGCGGCAGGTAAACAAGCAGCTCTGTTAAATAAAATAATAGAAACTCCCGGACTTACAGGTGTTCAAGTTTCAGAGAGATTAGTAGAAGTTTTAGGACACACACCTGTCCAAGTTTTTGTGGGTGCATTGCTTGGTGTTATAGTAGGAATTATAGCATAAAAATAAGACGATTACTTTTGGAAAAAATATCTAAAGCAATCGTCTTTAAAATAAGAAAAAGAGAGGTGCAGGTAAATGACAGATATTGAAATAGCAGAAAAAGTGGAATTAGAAAGAATAGATAAAATAGCAAAAAAATTGAATATAGATGAAGATGACATAGAATGTTATGGAAAGTATAAAGCAAAGATTTCTAATAATGTATATAAAAAATTAGAAAATAAAAAAGATGGAAAATTAATACTTGTAACTGCAATAAATCCTACACCATTAGGAGAAGGAAAAACTACAGTTTCAATAGCTATTGCAGATGGACTTTCTAGAATAGGAAAAAAATCAATATTAGCCTTAAGGGAACCATCATTAGGACCTGTGTTTGGAATAAAAGGTGGAGCAACTGGTGGCGGATATGTTCAAGTGGCTCCAATGGAAGATATAAACCTTCATTTTACAGGAGATATACATGCAATAACATCAGCAAATAATTTATTATCAAGTATGATAGATAACCACATTTATTTTGGAAATGAACTTGATATAAAAAAAGTAACATGGAAGAGATGTGTAGATTTAAATGACAGACAACTAAGAAAAATAGAAACTGGACTTTCGGGAGAAAAAAATATAGTTCCAAGGGAGGATGGTTTTGATATTTCTGTTGCATCTGAAATAATGGCTATATTATGCTTGGCAGAAAACATGGAAGATTTAAAAGAAAAACTTGGAAATATAATAATTGGTTATAATTCAAAAGAAGAACCAGTATATGCAAAAAATTTAAATGCACAAGGTGCAATGGCAGTTCTTTTAAAGGATGCAATAAAGCCTAACTTGGTTCAAACATTAGAACATACACCTGCAATAATTCATGGAGGACCTTTTGCGAATATTGCTCATGGATGTAATAGCATAATTGCTACAAAAATGGCAATGAAATTAGCAGACTATACAATTACAGAGGCTGGATTTGGTGCAGATTTGGGAGCAGAAAAATTCATGGATATAAAATGTAGAAAAGCAGGAATAAAGCCTGACGCTGTTGTTATTGTTGCAACAATAAAGGCATTAAAATACCATGGTGGAGTTGAAAAAGATAAAATCCAAGAAGAAAATATTGCAGGATTAAAACAGGGAATGAATAATTTATTTAGACATATAGAAAATTTGAAAGATAAATTTGGCTTAAATGTAATTGTTGCAATAAATAAATATAATACAGATACAATAGCAGAAATAGAGTATGTCCAAGGGACTTTGAAAGAAAAAAATGTTGAGGTTAGTCTTGTAGAAGGCTGGGCAAAAGGCGGGGAAGGCGCTATAGACATTGCTCAAAAAATAGCAAATATTGTTGATGAAAAAAATTGTAGTTCTGTGGATGAGGAATGCAATGATGGAGCAGATAAGAATATAAATTTTGAAAATGGAAAACAAGAAAATAATCTAAAATTTATTTATGATTTATCAGATGGAATAAAAGAAAAAATTGAGAAAATAGCAAAAGAAATTTATGGTGCAGAAGGTGTAAAATTTGAAGAAGAAGCACTTACTGAAATTGAAAGAATAGAAAAAATGGGATACAAAGAATTGCCTGTTTGTATTGCAAAAACTCAATATTCATTTTCAGATGATAGCAAAAATTTGGAATGTAAAGAGCCTTTTAAAATTACAATTAGAGAGATTAATTTGAAAGCGGGTGCAGGATTTGTGGTTGCTATTGCAGGTAAAATAATGACTATGCCTGGACTTCCAAGGATTCCTGCTGCGGAACAAATTGATATTGATGGTGATGGAAAAATAGTAGGGATTTTTTAAAGTGTTGAAATTTGTAGTTATTAAATTAGATATTTTTGAATTATAATAAGGGGTACATTTAGAGGTGTATCCCTTTTGAAATTGTGATTTTTTGAAAAAAATTTTTATGCTTCATAGTATTTATCTGTGTTAGAATATAATTCTTCAAGAGTAATTCCTAGAACTTTGCAAAAAGCCAAAACTTCAAAATCTTTAACAGTTTTTTTACCATATTCGATTTCATAAATATCACAGTTATACATTGTAACACCTAATAAATCAAGTTGCCTGCATATTTCTGGTTGTGACATTTTTTTTGCTTTTCTATATTTTTTGATATTTTGTCCTATTATGTTTTTGTTTCCGTTTAATGTTTTTACTTTCATTTTTATATATTTCCTTTCATAAAAAATTAATTTATATGTTAAATAAACAATTAAAAATCAATCTAAACTTCTAGAATAATTTTGATTTAATAGGTTAAACCTATGAGTTAATTAATTTCTTTTTATTTTATAATAAAATTTAATAATATCTTACAGGAACATACTGTAAATGTTACAAAAATGTTTCTTCTTTTTTACAAATATATGACATTTTGCTTAAATATTGATTACAATAGGGAAATATGTTATATTTATAATTACAGGAACAACCTGCAAAAAGAATGACATAATAATGTAAAGGAGAATTATTCATTATGGAAAACAGGGATGATTTTGATAATAAAAGTAAAAATATAAAAAATAGAAAAACGTTGAAACCCTTGAGGGAGCATACATGTAATTTAAAGGAAAAAAACGGAATAACAATGGTAGCACTTGTGGTGACTATAGTAGTGCTATTAATTTTATCAACTATTACAATACAAGGAATAACGCATA
>ERZ773224.2942-NODE-2942-length-16365-cov-6.602207_pt1 | contig 16365 bp, 17 predicted proteins | sample MGYA00580526_ERZ773224 | MGnify/ENA primary metagenome ERZ773224 (study PRJEB29015, sample SAMEA2737743) | human gut metagenome | biome: human gut; feature: human-associated habitat; material: faeces | place: China | collected 2012 ... | reverse complement strand
CAAGTTCAATTGCTTTTCTAGTATCTTTAGGAGTATCAGCATTAGTTCTAACACCAAGCTTACGATACTTATCAGCCCATGCCATAACACGGCCAAATTCACCCGCAATAGTAGCATCAACTGTTGGAATAGCTCCATCATAAATATTACCCGTAGTACCATCAATAGAGATAATATCCCCTTCATGGTATACTTTACCAGCTAAAGTAAATTCTTTCTTAGCTTCATTCATGATAATATCACCACATCCAGATACACAGCAAGTACCCATACCACGAGCAACAACTGCAGCATGACTTGTCATACCACCACGTACTGTTAAAATACCTTGAGCAGCCTTCATACCAGTAATATCTTCTGGAGAAGTCTCAAGTCTAACAAGTACAACTTTTTCTCCCTTACCACCTATACCATAAGTAGCAGCATCTTCAGCAGTAAATACAATCTTGCCACAAGCAGCACCAGGAGAAGCACCAAGTCCTTTTCCAACTGGAGTAGCAGCTTTTATTGCCTTACTATCAAACTGTGGATGTAATAATGTATCTAAGTTTCTAGGATCAATCATTAATACAGCTTCTTCTTCAGTTCTCATTCCTTCATCAACTAAATCACAAGCAATCTTTAAAGCAGCCTGCGCCGTTCTCTTACCATTTCTTGTTTGTAACATATATAATTTACCATGTTCTACAGTAAACTCCATATCTTGCATATCACGGTAATGTTCTTCCAAAGTAGCACATACTCTCTTAAATTCCTCAAATGCCTCTGGGAACTTATCAGCCATTTCAGTTATCTTCATTGGAGTTCTAACACCTGCAACAACATCTTCACCTTGTGCATTAGTTAAGAATTCACCAAATAAACCTTTTTCACCAGTAGCAGGATCTCTTGTAAAAGCAACACCTGTACCACAATCATCCCCCATATTACCAAATGCCATTGATTGAACATTAACAGCAGTTCCCCAAGAATATGGAATATCATTATCTCTTCGATAAACATTAGCTCTAGGATTATCCCAAGATCTAAATACAGCCTTAATAGCTCCCATTAATTGTTCTTTTGGATCATCCGGGAAATCTTCTCCAATCTTAGACTTATATTCTTCTTTAAACTCTCTAGCTAATTCTTTTAAATCATCAGCAGTAAGTTCAACATCTAATTTAACATTCTTTTCTTCCTTCATCTTATCAATTAGTTGCTCAAAGTATTTCTTACCAACTTCCATAACAACATCAGAATACATTTGAATAAATCTACGATAACAATCCCAAGCCCATCTAGGATTATTAGACTTTTCTGCTAGAACATTAACTACTTCTTCATTTAATCCTAAATTAAGAATAGTATCCATCATACCAGGCATACTAGCTCTAGCACCACTTCTAACAGAAACTAATAATGGATTTTCTTTATCTCCAAATTTCTTTCCTGTAATTTCTTCCATCTTAACAATGTATTCATTAATTTGACTTTGAATTTCATCATTAATTGTACGTCCATCTTCATAGTACTTAGTACAAGCTTCAGTAGTAATAGTAAATCCCTGTGGAACAGGCAAACCAATATTTGTCATTTCCGCTAAGTTAGCACCTTTACCACCAAGAAGGTTTCTCATATCTGCATTACCTTCTGTAAACAAATAAACATATTTTGTCATTTATCTTTCACCTCACCTTAATATAATAACAAAATAAAAATAAAAAGGCAATAATATTACCTTTAATTTACTTATTATTTACATCTTTTTTTATTCACTTTCAGCCTATAGTCTTCCAGTGCTATTTATAGCCTAAAGTCTATAAATAGTATATCTACATATCTATCATATATAAGCCATAAATATATACAAAAAGAAGTCACAATAAATGTAACCTCTTTCAAATTATCTCTTACTAAATTGTGGAGCTCTTCTAGCACCTTTAAGACCATATTTCTTTCTTTCTTTAACTCTTGGATCTCTAGTTATAAATCCATTAGCTTTAAGAATTTTTCTATATGAATCTTCGGTAGTTTCATTTCCAGCATCATAAACAAGTAATGCTCTAGTAATACCAAGTCTGATAGCACCAGTTTGACCTGAGAATCCACCACCAGTAACATCAGCATTAACATCAAAAGTATTTTCATTGCCAGTTACTACTAATGGTTGTTTTAAATCCATTACTAATACGTCATAAGGCATATATTCTTGAACATCTCTACCATTAACAGTAATCTTACCAGTACCAGGAGTTAAAGTAACTCTAGCTACAGATCCTTTTCTTCTACCAGTTCCATAGAAACTTCTCTTTTCTTTAGCCATTATTTGTTACCTCCCATTTCTAATACTTTAGGTTGTTGTGCAGCATGTTTGTGATCTTCACCAGCATACACAAATAATTTCTTATACATTTCTCTTCCAAGTCTATTATGTGGAAGCATTCCTTTTACTGCTCTTTCAACCATCTCTATTGGATAGCTAGCTCTCATTTCTTTAGCAGTTCTTTCTCTTAGACCACCAACATATCTAGAGTGATCATAATAAATTTTATCCTCTAATTTGTTACCAGTTAAAGCTACTTTATCAGCATTAACAATGATAACATAATCACCACAGTCAACATGAGGAGTGTATGTTACTTTGTGTTTTCCTCTTAATATAACAGCAGCTTTACTAGCAACTCTTCCTAGAGGAATATCTTTAGCATCAATAACATACCAAGTTCTGTTAACTGTTTCTTTACTTTGCATAAATGTGCTTTTCATTTCTATTCTCCTTCATATTTTTAAAAGTTATCTTCAGGTCTTAAGTGTTCCCAATACCTAATACCCTCCAACAAAATGTACCGATTATGATTTTACTATTATTTTATGCTTTTGTCAATAATTTAAGAGATTTTTTCTCATTTTCTTCCCAAAAACTAACTTTATAAGATAATATTATTCAATTACTTACATCTTTTATCAATTTATACATAAAATATAATTGACAATAATAAACATCTTTGATATATTATTGTTGTAAAGAAAACTTACTTGTGAAGGATTAAAGCTGGGTTCTTGAATAAGAGTAGATATACATTCGTATATTTAGAATTCCTTTGCTCCTGGGGTAAGTTTTTTTTTATATTTTCTTTTGCTTATATTCCTCTTTAAGTTCGCAAATAATGTTATTATCTTTTAAAATTAATTCAGTAACAAAATCTACTAAATGTTGACTGCACCCCCAACTATTAGTTAAAGTATGTTTATAGAAGTATTTTTCATTAGACTTCAAATCAAACTTATCACATATTATTTTCAAATCATATTGACTTATTTTAATGTTAATTCCTTTTCTTTTCAAATTACTAGACACAATTTCACGAACTCTTTTTTGATTATAGCAATGAGTTAAATTAGTATCTTTAAGTTCCTTTATAATTCTAACATTTTCTTCACCATCATTTGCGATTCCAAAAAGTATTTGAGCATCTTCTCTATTTTTAACTATCTTTAAATTTAAATCTATTCTTATTGCCAACTTTTCATTTTGATTATTTTGAATTATAGTTTGAGCATCAATTTTCATTTTATTATATTTATTAAATATGTTTTTACCATATTTACTCAAAATATCTTCTTCACTCATTTCTTCGCTATTTATAACAAGCGTTAAAAATGAACTGTTTATTTTTTCAGTAATATCTCTATTAAAAAAAGTAAACAATTTTTGTGAATAATTTAATACATTTGCTTGCATAAAAGGTAAATAAACAGAATCCATTTCCTTAATTATAAAATGTGTCGCCGTATTTCTTAAACCAAGCATTATTTCTAAATTTTTTCTCACAGGATCCTTATCATTAGTAAAAATATTTTTTATACAATTAGACAAAGAAATAGTTCTATCAGGCTTATCAAAAAAATAAATACTATTTCCATCATTTAATATTTTAGCCTTTAACAGTAATTCCCATGCATTACATATAAAAAAAGTAAATCCTTCCAATCTATAATTAATCGTAGGCTTATTGTATATCTCAATTGCCATCAAAAAAGCCTCTTCACTCTTATTCAAAAGATTATCTATTAATTCTTTTTCCAAAACCTCACCCATATCTTTCATATACAAAATATAACATAGCATATTAAGATAGTCAATAATTATTTATATAATGGTTTAAGAGATTTTTTCTCATTTTCTTCCCAAAAACTAACTTTATATATCATTTTAATTCTAAATATCTACATATAGCTTATATATAATAGATATGTAGATATATCATTTATAGACCTTAGGCTATAAATGACACTCTAAGACATCGGCTTAGAGTGATTACTCATAACTATCCAAAAACTCTTTAAACTTAACCGCAGTATCACGAGGAAGTATCTCCTCTAACTCTTCAGTACTAGCCTCTTTCATCTTAGTAATAGTTTTATATTTCTTAAGAAGTTTATTCTTTCTAACTTCTCCTATACCATCAATATTATCAAGTATACTAGATAGTGCTCCTTTACTTCTAATATTCTTATGATAACTAATAGTAAAATTATGTACCTCATCTTGCATCCTAGTAAGTAACATAAACAAATTACTTCTCTTATCAATCATAATCTCAGTAAGAGGTTCAAGTCCTAATAACATATTAGTACTATGCGTATCATCTTTCTTAAGACCTGCGACTGGAATATCAAGGCCAAGACTCTCTATAACTTCTCTAGCTACATGTATCTGACCAACACCACCATCTACAATAATTAAATCAGGTTTTTCAAGATTATCTTTAAGTACTCTAAAATATCTCCTATAAATAACCTCTCTCATTGTCCCATAATCATCATTCTTATCATTAGTAATCTTAAACTTACGATAATCATTTTTAGAAGGTTTACCCATAATAAACACTACCATACCAGATACATTAAAACTACCAAATAAATTAGAATTATCAAATAATTCAATTCTATCTACTTTGTCTAATTTAAGTTTACTCTTAAGCTCATTAAGAGCATCCTCTATCTTATCTTCATCTCTCTTAATATAAGTCATTTGTTCTTCATAATATATTCTAGCATTATCATAAGCAAGTTCTAATATTCTTTTCTTTTCTCCCTTAACAGGAGTAATAAACTTAATATTAAATATCTCACTAAAAGCTTCATTATCCACATTATCAGGAGTTAATACCTCTTTAGGTATCGATACATTCTTACTATAAAAATCAAGTAAATAATTAGATAATTCCTCTTCTTCAGTAGTTACCATAGGAAATATAACCCTATTTCTATCAAGAAGTTTACCTCCTCTAACAAAAAGAATCTGAATACTAATATAATTATCCTTAGTATAATAACCCACTATATCAGTATTAACCTTACTATCCAAATCAACCTTTTGTTTCTCAGTAGTAATATTAATATAATCAAGAAGTTCTTTATATTCCATAGCCTTCTCATAATCCATTTTCTCAGAATAACTATACATCTTCTCTTTAAGTCTATCAGTTAATATTTTAGTATTACCATTCAAAAAAGAAACAATCTCACTCTTCATCTCTTTAATCTTATCTTCATCTACATTATGCACGCAGTACCCAAGACACTCTCCTATATGATAATATAAGCACTCTCTCTTTTCATAAGTTCTACACTTCCTAAGAGGATATATTCTATTAAGTATTTCAACTACTCTTTTAGCCGCCCCTACATTAGGATAAGGACCAAATAAATTATTCTTAATCTTCTTAGCATTAATTCTCCTAGTAATCTTAAGAGTGGGTACTTTCTCATCAGTAAGTTCAATATATGGATAAGACTTATCATCTCTATATAAAATATTATACTTAGGATTATATTTCTTAATAAGATTAATTTCCAGTAGTAGGCTTTCCATCTCAGTATTAGTAATAATATATTCAAAATGATCTATCTCTCTAACTAACATCATAGTCTTACCCGTATGCTCTCTTTGAAAATATGAACTAAGTCTATTCTTCAAATTCTTACTCTTACCAACATATATAACAATATTATCCTTATTTCTCATAAGATAACAACCTGGTAAATGTGGTACTAAAGAAAGTTCTTTCTTAAACATATTATCACCTCTCTATATAACAAGAAAAAAGCCCTTTACGGACTTTATATTCATAATGGCGGAGTAGGAGAGATTTGAACTCTCGCAGCAGTTTCCCACTCTACACCCTTAGCAGGGGCGCCTCTTCAGCCTCTTGAGTACTACTCCGTTGCTAAATATAATTTTATATTAATTTTATAAAATTGTCAACTAATTTTAACCATTTTTATATCATCCCTACCCTTATAAATACCATTTAACTCTTCCACTAGTAGTTTTATCTCATTATTATCACTAGTATTACCTATCTTTTTATCATATTCATCAAGTTTATTATTAATTTCATCATCACTAAGTAAATACTCTACTATCTTAAAATCTTTATTATAAGCCTTCTCTATCTTATCAATATTATCCCTATTCTTAGTCATAGCTATAACTGTATTATATTTACCATTCTCTTCATAATAAATATAATTATTACTAACAAAACTACTCTTCATCGTATTATAATCATTATAAGAAGTATCTTCAAGTAAATATATCACATTCGAAGTAAGTATATTCTTCTCTTTATCCTCATAAATACTAAACATTAACTTACCACATAAAAATCCACATAACACCGACAAAAAAATAGGTAAAAATATTTTCTTCAATAACTTTTTCATTTTATCACCAAAAATATTTTATACCTATTTAATTAAATATTTTGTCGAATTATCCATTATAAATAACAATATTTATATTATAATCTTCATCACTAAAAATATTAGTACATTTTATCTGAAAATAAATATAATCTCCATTATTACTACCAGTCAAAGAGTTTACTTTAACCCTACTGTCAACTTCTTTTGAATATAAAGTGCCATCATTATTTTCAACTATAATGCTATTATTTTGTATATATAAGCCAAGATAAGCATTACTTTCAGACTGGGCAGTGCATTTATTTCCACTACATGTAAAATTTACTCTAGGATCACCATCACTTTTTACATCATCTAAATAATCTTCAACATACTTCTTAACATTAGTTATAATAAGTGCTTTATCAGTCATAAAGTTCGTATCTGCATATTCATTATCAGTAACATCCACTAGTTTCATAGTTATTTCCATCAAAAAGAATGCTATTGAAAAAGCAATCACTGAAGCAATAATAATCTCTACGGTCATATACCCTCTTCTATTTAACTTCTTCATATTATTTCACCTTCAATGTGTAGTAGTAGTAGTCATTACCTTTTTCTAACTCTACCACTATAAAATAAGAATAATTTTCATTAAAATCTGTTTTATTAATGAAATAATCAAGATAATCTTTAAATGACTGATTTATATTTGAATCTTTTAATTGAGTTAAACCAGTACTATTATTTCTTACTATATAAACATTATCGGCATTAATTTCTAGTTTTTCTTTATATAAAGTACATAATGTGGGGACATCACTTTTAAATTCTTCATTCTCTTCAGATAATAAAATATAATCGCCACCTATAATATCAAAAAGAGAATCAAAATTCATATTCCTAACTAGTGCATCATTAACCTCCATAGCCACCTGCTGAGCATCTAAATCATAATATCTATTTCTCTTATCATAAGCCGCTGTCATTCTATTAATACCAATATACATAGTAACAAGAACAACTGCTACTACTGAAGCAGATACAACAACTTCTGCTAACATAAAACCCTTTCTATTTAATTTCATTTTATCACCCATTTACTATTGATATTTACTTAAGTTTATTATATAATAATTATAGAATAAAATCTAGTCTTTTTAAAAAGAAAAGAATAAAAAGGGAGAGGAATACTATGAATAATAACAGTACTATGCAGTCTAATATTAGTAATAAGCCAAACAATATGAATGTAGTTCCAAATAGCATGCCAAGTGCTGGAATACCTATTCAGCAAAATAAAAATATGATGACAAATAATCAAAAAACTAGTCCTAATATGAATAGTATTCCAAATATGCAGACTAAACAGCCTAATATGAATGCTCAATTAAATCTAGCCAATAGTAGAAACATCGACTTTACTAAAATACCAGTAGTTGATGCTGTTAATATGATTATCATAACAGCGGTTGATTTAGGAGCATCAGATATTCACTTTGATCCTACTGATGAAGGTATAACAGTAAGAATTAGAATAGATGGTATTTTAAGAGATCAATTTTTCTTACCAAAAGAAATAAAACAAAATGTTACTACCAGAATAAAAATAATGGCTGGTATGAATATAACCGAAACAAGATTACCTCAAGATGGTGGTATAAAAGATACCATAAAAGGAAGAGAACTAGACCTCAGAGTATCATCATTACCTACTAAAAGAGGCGAAAAAATAGTTATAAGAATTATGGACTATTCCATGAGTTTAAAAGGTATTGAATACTTATGCTTTAGTGAAACAAACTATAACAAAGTAATAAAAATGCTTGGCTTTCCAAATGGAATAATACTAGTAACTGGTGCTACTGGAACAGGTAAATCAACTACCCTATATTCCTTCTTACAAAAACTAAATGTTGAAGGTTCTAACCTAATAACAGTAGAGGACCCCGTAGAAATGGATATAAAAGGAGTTAATCAAGTTCAAGTAAATAGTGATATCGGGCTAGACTTTGCAACAGTTTTAAGAAGTATCTTAAGACAAGACCCTAATATCATTATGATTGGAGAGATAAGAGATTCTGAAACAGCCCAAATAGCGGTAAGAGCCTCAATCACAGGACACTTAGTACTATCTACAATACACACTAACAATTCATTAAATACTATCGAAAGATTACTAGATATGGATGTTGAAAGATACCTGCTTGCCTCAGCACTAACAGGAATAGTATCCCAAAAATTAGCTAGAAGACTATGTGATAATTGTAAAAAGAAAAGAACAGTTACAATTACTGAAAAGAATCTTTTCAAAACAGTATTAGGTCTTGATATAAACGAAGTATATGAAGCGAATACTTCAGGTTGTCCTCATTGTAGTCATGGTTATAAAGGAAGAATAGCCCTTCAAGAAGTACTACTTATCAGTCAAGACATAAGGGATGCCATAAGTGCCGGTATGCGAAAAGAACAGTTGAGGCATCTAGTATATAACAAAGATGTTATTACTATGCTTCAAGATGGATTATTCAAAGTAATCGCAGGTTTCACAACTACCGAAGAAATATTAAAACAAATAGAAGTTGAAGATGAAGACTTTGGAATAAAATAAAGAATTATCTAATTCACAGATAATTCTTTTTCTATATCATTAACTTTATCCTTATAATCAGAAACAGGTTTATAACTTAATCTATGATATTTAGTAATACCATACTTCTTAATAGCCTCAATATGTTTCTTTGTACCATAACCCTTATTATGAGCCAAATCATACATAGGATAAATCTTATCAAGATCATACATCATCTTATCCCTAGTAACCTTTGCAATTACTGAAGCCGCTGCGATTGAAATAGATTTAGCGTCACCCTTAATAATACTCGTGGTATCCACATCAATATCAAGGGGCATTGCATCAATAAGCACATGATCAAGTTTAATCCCAGTATTTTTAATAGCCTCTTTCATTGCTATTTTAGTGGCTTCATAAATATTAACTTCATCAATCTTTCTCTCATCTACAATCCCAATCCCAATAGCAATAGCCTTATCTTCAATAACCTTATAAAACTCATCTCTCTTCTTCTCAGATAATTTCTTTGAATCTGTAAGTCCCTCAAGCACAAAATCACGTGGAAGTACAACACAGGCTGCTACTACGCTACCAATCAGTGGTCCTCTTCCAACTTCATCTACTCCCCCAATAAAATTTAATCCTTTATCATATAATTCATTTTCATATTTATATAAATCTACCATTACTTCCACTTCTTTACTATATTATTAATATTATTCCTTTTCTGAAAATCAGCAGCATTATTCATATTTCTCTGCAGATTTCCCACTTGTTCACCAGGAGTTATAACCCCTCTACTAGAGGTATTACTCTCTTTAACATTAAACATCTTATCCCAAAACTTTTTCTCCTTAGCCCTTGCTTCTTTAACATCATTATTATGATTAGCCTTCCAAGTTCTATCAAAAACCTTAGTCAAATCTTCATTTCTATTCATATCTATCACCATACTAATTTTATCATATTCTAAAACAAAAAGAAACTATTAATTAATACATTCCCTGTATTTTCTTAATAGTCTCATTACTAAGTGAAGATAATTTCCAATTACCATTACTATCTTTCTTTACTTCAAAGTCAATAGTATATTTAACCTTATCTTTAGCCTTCTCTAACTTATCTAGTTTAGTATTATTATAGTCTTCAACTGTATAATCAGTTTTTCCTTGATAATAATTATTAGTATCATTAACTTGCTTTTTATAATCAATAACTTCAATTTCCACCGTAATAGTGGCGGTATCTCCATCTATTCTTTCATCCTTAACTTCATAAGCTAAATTTCTATACTGTTTTTCAATAACCTTACGGTATCTTTCCTTCTGGGAATCATTAAGATTCTCTTCTTTTAATACATCATCAATACCACTCTTAATATCACTATCCAAAGTTTGATATTTATTTAAAAGTTCTTCAACTTTTGAAGTAGGACTATTAGATAATGAACAACCTACAAGTAATAATAAAAATATAAACAAAGAAACTATTTTTTTCATTTTATCCCTCCATTTATATTTTTACTAATAATTAACATTTTATACTAGAAATCATAAGTATTAATAATATTTATTACCTTTTCTTTACTATAACCTTGACTAATCAAATGATTATATATCTTATTTCTAAGTTCACTACCATTATATTTCTTATTATTCTTAATATCTTTATCAATAATCTTTTTCATTTTATTAAAAAGCATATCATTATCTATCATTAAAATATTATTATCAATTATACCATTATCTATACCAAGATTACTAAGTTCCATTCTAATCTTATAATCCCCCTTAGAGGTAAAAGCCATTTTATCCTTAATATAAGCCTTAGTAAATCTATCATCATCTAAGTAACCATTATTAATTAGATTCTGAATAGTTTCATTAACTACATCAACTAAATACCCTTTCTTAAATAAGTAATCTCTCATTTCCTTAATACTTCTAAGTCTAATAGCAATATATTTAACACCAGCATCAAAAGCCTCACAAACATTATTATCATGCATTAATTTACTATATAACTCTTTATCAATCTCTTTCTTTAGTAAAAGTTCATTCTTAGTAATAACTCTCCCATTCAAAGTAATTACTTCACCATTAGATAAATAAATATTATAATTATTCTTCTTAGTAAACTCATATTTTTCAATTTTCATAGTACCATCCTTAAAATAAAGAGAAAGCTTACTCTTTTACTTCACTTTCTCTTTGTATATATTTTTTCTTTTCTTCCATCATAACATTAGATACATTTTCCTCTATCTCAGGTAGAGCATTAGGATCAATATTTGAAAGAATAATCTTTTCTTTTATAGTATCAATAATAACTTTACCCCAAATAATATTTGTTTTAATAGTTAAATCATTAAACATATCTGGAGTAATTACTCTATAAAAGTATCCAAAAAGTAATCTTTTAGTAGCCACAACTAATCTTTTATCGGTAAGTACTACTATATTAGTATTACATATTTCATAACTTTTAAAATTCTTTTGTGCTACAAATACATATTTTACTTTTTCACCATTATCAACAAATTTACTAGCCACTTTAGCATGAGCTTTTAATCTAAAAGCTATAGTTTTAGGATATTTTTTCTTAAATTCCTTAGCCCCTAAATATATATCTTGGTTCATTCTTTTACCCCTCTACTTTAAAGTTTTCTTTAACAAATTTAACAAATTCATCTTTATCAACATATCCAGGTATAGAATCAATTACTGAATTACCATACATAAATAATGTAGTTGGAGTACCCCATTTACCTTGATTCTTTTTAAAGTAAGAATTAGATGTTCCAAGAGCAGTATACTCATCATTATTTAAATTAGTCATATTTATATAATAAATAGGAAGTCTATATTCATTAGCAACCTCTTCTACTATTGGTTCATACATTTCGCAGTAGCCACATCCATCTCTTACTATTACTACTAAGAATGGTTCTTTAGCATTCATTTTTTCTTCATACTCTGAATATGTAATCTCAGTAAATCCCACTTCTCCTTGTAGAGTTATAGGTAATTCTATATCTAGTTTAGGAGTTTTTTTCATAGTAACAAATAATGCAACCACTAAAAGAACAACCACTAAAAGAATTAATATTAAATCTTTTTGTTTTGAAGTTAGAGAAAAACTCTTCTTTTCTTTAACTACTTTTTCTTCTTTTACCTCTTCTACTTTTGGTACTATTTCTTTTACTTTAACTTCTTCATGTACAATATTCTTAGTTTCTACTTTTTTAGCATTTTCTTTCTTAACACTTGCTTTAGTATCTACTTTCTTTGTATTTTGTTTATTAGTATTTTTATTTTGACCACCTTTATTATTCACTTTTTTTGTATTCTTATTTTTTGAACTTTGATTTGCCATAACAATCTTCCTCCTAATAAATAGTTTACACTTAAAAGAATAAAAAAGCAAGTATTATATTGCTTTTTTTGTTCTATTTTGTCATATTTTAATATGTTTTATGTTCACTTCAAGATTATAAGCTTGAAGTGTTGTTTTTAGCCTTAGGTCTAAAAACAACATATCAGCCATATCTATTATATATAAGCAAGATTATTTAGATACAGCTTCAGCAGATATATATCCAGTATACGTTGCATTAGCATATGAATTATCCGCAATAGTTCCATCTAACCATACATATACAGTATATGTAACTGGTGTCGTACTACTAACATCTAAATGATTTACTAAAGTAATTTTATTACTAGTATTAATTACTCCCGTACCAACTACTGTGCTACCATTAAGTACTGTATACTTAAGTGCGCCCTTTAAAATATTAGAACTTGCAGAACTTGTATTTAAATAAAGTGTTGCTGTACCTGATACATTAGTACAAGTAGATTTAAGGGCCAAACTAACTTTTGCCGATAATCCTTCAGTATAAGAACTAGCCATTTCTAGACTTCCCTTTGTACTAGCACTTCCTATTTGCTGACTTATTCCATAATCAATATCAAAACAATCTGCAGTTCCACTTATATTAATGTTATCGCTCTGCCATGATACCCATGCATAAGTAAAACCAGCAATTAATGCTATAAATAAAATAACCCCAAATATTGTTCCTACTAATTTTGCTTTCTTCATTTTTAACTCCTCTATTTCTAATAAAATAATACCATATTTTTTTAATAATAACAATATTTAAAATATTTTTTTATTTTTTTTAATTTTAGGGTTGACAAAATACCCAACTTCGTTTATTATATTAATCACCAGTTCGATATTAGGCGAATTGGTGCTAGTATCACACTAGCCAACCCCTTTTTATTCTTTTTGGGAGACTGTTCCTTAGGGGGTCAGTCTCTTTTTATTTTTTAATCCTAACTTTACACCAAAAAGAATAAACAACAAAAAAATAAAAGCCTCATCGATGTCATGAGACTTTTTTTTATACTTAAATTAACTATTTAGCTTGGTAATTTGAACCACTGATTTGGTTTTGTCCTAATTGAACTAATCTCTTAGTGATTTCTCCACCAACTGAACCATTAGCTCTTGAAGTTGTATCTGGTCCTAAATTAACACCAAATTCGTTAGCTATTTCATATTTCATTCTTTCGATAGCTTGTTTAGCTCCTGGAACTACCATCTTACTATTTGTATTGTTACTCATTATTTTCACCTCCTACACTAATAGGTTGTGAAATATTAACAATTTCATGCATCTAAATTAATGGTAATTTTTACTATAAACAATTATTTATATTAGTAAAATAAGAGTAATTATATTTTTACTCTTATTTAAATATCAAAATCTTTTTTCTTATTACTTATTTTAATAACTTCTTCATTTTCTATCGCAGCATTAATTAAACTTTCATAATCAAAACTTTTCTCATAAAGAACTGCTTTATCAATATCTGGATTAATAACTGGATGTTTAGGTAAAAATATTGTACAGCAATCTTCATATGGAAGAATAGAAGTTTCATAAGTACCAATTTTTTTAGATATATCAATAATTTCTAATTTATCCAAGCATGCTACTGGTCTAATAACAGGTTTATTAGTAACAGCATTAATTACTCTCATACTAGTAAGAGTTTGACTTGCAACTTGACCTACTGACTCACCATTAATAAGACATAGTAAGTTATTCTTTTCCATTAGTTTTTCACTTATTCTATACATCATTCTACGCATAATGGTTATCATATATGTAGGATCAATATTTTTATATATTGCTTCCTGAATATCAGTAAATTTTATAACATGTAATGTTATAGAAGGTTCATATTTTGTAAGAAGCTCTACTAATTTTTTTACCTTATTCTTAGCCATTATGCTAGTATGTGGTGGAGACTCAAAATACACACATTCTACCTTGATTCCCCTCTTCATTGCCAAATAAGCTGCCACTGGGGAATCAATTCCTCCTGATAACATAAGAAGACCTTTACCGGCTACTCCAACAGGATAGCCACCAGAAGCACTTATTTCTTTATGATATATATATGTATAATCCTCTCTTATTTCAATTTTTAATAAGTACTCTGGATTATGTACATCAACCTTAATATTATCAATATTCTTAAGTATTAAAGTCCCAATTCTTCTACTAAAATCCATACTAGGTATAGGAAAAGACTTGTCTGCTCTATCAGTTTCTACTTTAAAAGTATTAAACTTTGTATCTTTTGCAATATTTAATACTTTTTTTTCTATTTCTTCAATATTAGTATTCACTCTAGTAGCTATAACTATACTATGAATACCAAATATATTCTTAAGAATATCCACTATCTCATCGATATTATCTTCAGTTTCAATAAACATTCTTACTCTATTTTTAATTATTTTAACATTATAATTTTCTAATGCTCTTTTAATATTATTATAAAGAATATTTATAAATAACTTCCTATTATCCTTTTTAGTGGTTAATTCACCATATTTAATTAATATTATTTTCATTTTATCATTCTCATTTCTATCTATTATTATGAAGTTATATTAACACAATAAGTAACTGTATTAGATGTATCTTCTTTGAATTTACAAGATTTATTTTGACACTTAACATATCCACATAATGTTCTCTTAGAATTATTAGGATCTGCTATATCGGTTGCTCTAAGTGTACTTTTTGCATCGTTAATCAAAGTAGGAACAGTAATTGTAGTTACATTACTAACATTATTCCTATCAATATATAATTCTGCTTCAGATTCTATAAGTTTAATCTTCATATTTTTTTCTTTATCTTTACTTCTTTCAATTGAAGAAGTAACACTTGGTATAGCAATAGCCATAATAACAACAAGTATTACAAGTACTGCAAGTAACTCTATTAGAGTAAATCCTTTTCTATTCATTTTTTTCATTCATCTCACCTAACCATAGTATAAAATATTTTTAAATATTATACAATATCTATTTAACTTTTTCTTTAAGTTTACTTAATATATTTATTGCCTCAATTGGTGTAATATTTAAAATATCAATATTTTTAACTTCTTCTTCTACTTCACTCTTTTTTTCATCAAAATTAAGTGGAAGTGTTGTTTGTATAATGGTATCTGTCTTCTTTTCTTTATTTTCATATATATTTAGTATACCACTTGCTCTATCTATTACCACATCAGGAAGTCCTGCAAGTTTAGCAACATTAATACCATAACTTTTATCTACAGAACCATCTTTTACTTTATGTAAAAAAGTAATATTGCCATTTTCCTCTACTGCCGAAACATGTTTATTTTTTAAATTAGGAATAGTCTTTTCCATATCAGTAAGTTCATGATAATGTGTAGAAAAAAGTGTCTTACATTTGATTTTATTAGCTACATATTCTAAGATAGCTTGTGCTAAGCTCATACCATCAAAAGTAGCAGTTCCTCTACCAAGTTCATCAAAAAGTATTAAACTGTTTCTTGTAGCATATTTAATAGCTCTTGAAGCTTCCATCATTTCTACCATAAATGTAGACTCACCACTAACTAAATCATCAGATGCCCCAATACGTGTAAATATCTTATCAAATATTGGAAGTGTTGCTTCTTCAGCAGGTACAAAACATCCTATTTGTGCCATTATAGCAATAATACCAAGTTGTCTCATATAAGTAGATTTACCTGCCATATTAGGAC
>ERZ773224.2937-NODE-2937-length-16382-cov-3.219636_pt1 | contig 16382 bp, 7 predicted proteins | sample MGYA00580526_ERZ773224 | MGnify/ENA primary metagenome ERZ773224 (study PRJEB29015, sample SAMEA2737743) | human gut metagenome | biome: human gut; feature: human-associated habitat; material: faeces | place: China | collected 2012 ... | reverse complement strand
GGGGTCGGTGTCGGCGGCGGTTCGGGGGTGGGGGTCGGCGCGGGCGTCGGTGTTGCCGTCGGCTCCGGCGTCGGCGTTGCCGTGGGTGTTGCCGTGGGTGTCGCTGTCGGCTCTTCGCTGGGCGAAGGATCCGGACTCTCCGTCGGGCCTGTCGCGGGAAGGACTTCCCGCTCCTGCTCGCCGCAGCGGACGCACTCGCGCAGGATTTAGCCGTCCTCGGTCTCCGTCGGCTCCTGCCGCTCGGTCTCCTCCATATCGCTGTGGGCGATGAATATCTCGTCCCCGCCGATGTAGCGGTAGCAGTAGGTGGAGAACTGACCGTAGTTTCCGCCGGTGGCATCGTAGCCGCCGATGTCCTTGCCGTAGGCGAGCGTAAAGCGGAGGTAAAGCACGTCGCCGTCCTGCAGATACCGCTGGGACATGCCCTTGGGAGCGTATACCGATCCGTTGATGGAGTACATCCAGCCGGAGCCGCGCGTGAAGTCAAATTCGCCTAGACTGTCGCTCGAGCGCTTCACGTTTCCGGCGCCGTCGTACATGATGCCGATGCCGTCGCGCTCTACCGTCGTCCACAGCCGTTCAGGGACCGTGCCAACGTTGATCGAGCCGGAATCCAGACTGCGGATGTAAAAGCCGATCTTTTCCGTGCCGTTATAATTGACGTTATAGCCATATTCCGGCAGCACCTTGAGAACGAGCGAGGAGATCGGCACATCCTGCTGCACGGGTACGTCGTATATCACGTCCAGCACGCCCATGCCGACGGTCGTGGCGTCGATGACGATGGTGGCTTTGCCGATCTCGTCGCCGGTGTCGATGGCGTTGTAAGTGAGAAGGTATTCTTTGTATCTTGCCGAGCAGCCGTCCTCGTCCCAGGCGGTGATGGAGATCGTATAGGTGGCCACATCGCCGCGGGCCGGGCGTTCGAGCCACAGATCGAAGACGTAGCCGTCGTTTGTGTAGCGGACGACATCGCCGTAGCCGTCACGGACGACCACAGTCATATTCTTGCTTGGCGTGAGGCGATTGCCGGTGTGCGTGTCCATCACACACGGTTCAAAGCTGAAATTGCGGTTGCTTGTCACAAGCGGCCAGCTGCTCTCGTCCGGCGCGGCCATGGTGATCGACGGGGGATAATGGCCGGTCTCGGGGGTATCTTTGTCCGCCTTCTGGATGTACCGGATAGTGTAGCGCTTGGAATCGAGCGCTTTTCCGTTCTGGCGGAGCGTGATGGTTATGTAGTTCTTGCCGAAATGGAGCGGCGCTTTGTAGTCCTGCCGGCCGTTCACATAGAGGATGCTGCCGTTGCCCGTGTCCTTCTCATGGCGGAAGCGGACTTCGAGCGAGAGGCCCGTGCCGCCCTCGGCGCGCGCATAGAACGCGAGCATCCCGTCCGTCAGATCGGCGGGCGATACGGGCACGCCCGTATACTGGCCGAGATCCGTGACGATGTACGCTCCTTCGGGCGTATCGTCCCCGCCGTCGTCGCCGGTGTTGCCGCCGGGATTGTCGCCCGAGCCGTGGCCGCCGTCATCGCCGCCGGTATTGTCGCCGGGGGTATCCTTCCCATCGCCGGGATCGGAGGGGCGGCTCGTCGTTCCGGGCGTCGGGCTGGGGCCGTCGGGTCCATCCGGATCGTCGGGCGCGGAGGACGGATCCGGAGATTTTTCCGGATTGTCGGGCGCAGAAGACGGATCCGGCGATCGGTCCGGCTCATCCGGCGGCGCGGAAGGGCTGGGTTCGCCGGAAAGGTCATCCGACGGCATCTCGGTATCGGAGTCGGCGCCGAGACCGGCGGCGCGGCCGGTAGACAGCGCCTCGGGCCGGAGCAGCGCCGTATTTTCTTCGCGCGGATCGGGCGGTTCGACGCGCTGCGTGCCGCTCACGGCGAACACGCAGCCGAGCAGCAGCGCCGCCGCCAGCGCAAGGCCGAGCGCACGGGAGATCGTTTGATTGTTCACATTCACGTTTCCTTTCTCCGTCTCCCCGCGCGGCGTTCTTCGTCCGCCGGGGAGCGGTAAGGCCGGGTCATCAGTTCCAGCGTGCGTAAAGCGTCATGTTCTTATCGACCGTGTCTTCGTCGAAGTCCCACGGCTGCGTGCATTCTTTGTCCTTGAACCAGCCGCCGAAGAGCGAGCCAGTCTTGAGCGGCGTGGCGGGCATTTCGATCTTTGCGCCGCGCCAGACGCGCACATCGTCAAGCTCCGTGCCGCCGAAGGTCGCAAACTGCACACGCTTGCGCAGCAGGAGAAGGAGGATCAGCAGCAGACCGATCAGGCCGAGCAGCGGCAGCAGCCACGCAAGCAGATGTCCGCCGGTCTTCTCCGACGCGTCGGTATCAAGCGGCGCGTCGCTCCAACCGGCGTAGAGTGTCATGTTGCCATCAACGGTGTCGTTGTCGAAGTCCCAGGGGTGGGTGCGTTCGATATCGGTGAACCATCCGGCAAAGTATTTTCCCTCGCGCGTCGGATCGTCCGGACGGGGGATCTTCTCGCCGTAGGGCACGCGGATCTCATCCACCTGGCTGCCGCCGTTGGGGTCAAAGCGGATGATGCACTCGCCGGAGAGGATGACCGTAACGTCGTCCTTGGTGGAGGCGTAGTGATCCGCGCCGTCCCTGGTGGAGACATAATTTGCTTTGCTGCGGATATGGGTCACGCCCGTCTCGGCAATGACGCGCAGCTGAAAGCTGCCGAGCGTCGTGGTGGCGGGCCATTGCGTGCCGCCGCCGAGAGAGAGGAAGTTCATATAAAACCGATGCATCCCGTCAACGAGAGCGACCTGCGACTTATCGATGCCCGGCATGAGCAGCGCGCTGCCCTCGACGAACTCAAAGAATGCGGGATCGTATTCGATCTCGTTCTGCACGCCGTAGACCGTGTAATTCTGGGCGCTGTCGGTGCGTTCCAGGGCGAAGACAACGGTGATCACATCGCCGCGGAGAACGTTTTTCGTGTGCTCGCCGTCTACGGTGAGATCAAAGTGGAACTGCATCGATTCGTCCGTTGCCAGCGCGCCGACGGAGCGCCAGCAGCAGCGCGAGAAGAAGTGCGGAAAGGCGTTTCAATGTTTTCATGGGATCTCCTCTCGGGATAAAGGATTTTGTTCGGAAACTCACCTGCACCGCCGGGTCCCGGCGGCAGGGGTCAGTATCCGGGGGGATCCCCGCGGGCCTCCCCCTTCCGGGGGAGGCTTGCGGGGATGGGGAAAATTACTGCTGGTTGATTTTGCTGATGACCGCCACCGCGTCGCTGACGTTCAGGAGCGTCGAGCCTTCCGGCGTGTCGTCCGCAATGTCCGCGCAGAGGAACTTGTACATCGCCACATCGCTGAAGGACGCATAGTGCGCGTTGTACATATCGTACACGAGCTGCGCGTCGTTGATGTCTACGACGCCCGATCCGTTCACGTCGCCGCCGTAGCTGACCGTTCCGGCCGCTTCGCCCGCCGTGATGCTGAGCTGCGCTGCGGCGTCTTCCACGGAGAGCGTCGGCGCGATCACGAGATACGCATACGTTCCGTTCGTGCCGTACTTCGTGGTCTTGAACATTCTCTCTCCGCCGTAGGTGTACACATTGTTCGCGCCGGGATCCGCTTCCACGGTCACGAGCCAGACGGACTGCTGGTTCTCCAGCTTCACGTACTTCTGCACCTTCACGCCCTGCGTGCTGACCGTCTTTTCGACCGTCACGGTGATCGTACCGGAGACGACCTTAGCGCCGGGGATCGTGTAGCTGCCATTCGTGCCGGTGAGCACCTCATCGCCGAGCTTCACAGTGTAGTTGTACTTCGCGTCCTCGTTCACGGTGAACGTGAAGTCCGCGCCGGTCGTCGCGGTCTGCGGGTTGCCGCCGGTGACGTCCGCCGCGCCGCTGCCGGTGAAGTTGACCGTAGTCGTCTCCGCCAAGCCCTTTTCCGTCTGCGTGAAGGTGATGTGGATGTTGCCGGTGATAGCGTCGCCCTTAATGGTATAGAAATAAGTGTTCATAAAAGATACATAGGAATCGTCAAATTCCGGCGTATACGGTTTCCCGTTGATCGTCATCGTCAGCGTGTAATCGTATTTGTCCGTTTCAAGTTCCTCCGCCGTAAAATCATAATCCGTACCGTAAGGAACGGTATCCGCAACGCGAATACAGCCCTTGGCGTTGCCGTCCACGGTGATCGGGTACTGCTTCGCCGTTCTCTTGCCGGTCACGGTGAGATCGCCGGTGACGTTCTTGACGGTATAGGTGCCGTCGCCGTTGTCAATGACGGCAACGTTCTCGTCGTTCACCGTCGCCTTGACGTTGGTGTATTCGTAGTGGCTCTCGTCCTTATCCGTCTTGGAGAAGGTGTAGTCCGCGCCGTCCTCCACGGTCGTTTTGCCCTCAAAGATGTTGGGCAGAGTGACGCTGTGCACCGCCTTGATCGTGAGCACCGTTTCCGCATCCAGAAGCTTCGCTTCCGGCGCGTCCTTCGCAACGGCGTTCGCCGACTTGTCGATCTTCGCGCTCGTCGCCGTCACGGTCGCGGCGCCCGTCGCCGTGGTCTTGACCGTGAAGTTCAGCGTGAACGCCTCGCCGAGGTTCTTCGCCTCGCCGTAGGCCTGCACATGGATCGTGCCGGCCGTGGCCGCGTCTACGATGTAGTTTGTCGTGTCGCTGATGCCGGTGTACTCCAGTTTACCGGCATCGTAGGTGAATATCATGTCCGCCGCGTGGAACGTGGTCTCGTCCGCCGTGTGGCCGAGCGTCACGGGGACGGCCACGGCCTCGCCCGCGTTCACGGTCTTATCGGCGGGCAGCGTGAGAGTGTAGGAGCCCGTTTCCTTCTTCATGCCGCACACGCTGCAAACGCCGTTTTTAAAGTTGTGCTTGCCGTCCGTGCTGCCCGGGCACTCAGTGAACGTCAGAACAAACTCGTCGCCGTCAAAGCCGGTGGATTCGTTATCCACGACGTAACCGGCAAGCGTCGTCGCCGGCTTTTCACCGTTGATCGTGGCGACCCAGACGGATTTCGGGCCGTAGGCCGCGTCGCCGTTGGCGAGCGTTACGCCGCTGGGGTCGGTAATGCTGGTGATGGCGGTCTCCGTGGCAACATAGGTGTAGCCGCTGGCTTCCAGGACGCCCTTGATAACGTCAAGACCGGTCTTCTTTTCAATGTCTTTGCACACGTATTCCACGCCGTTGCTGCCGGCGCTGCCGGTCAGGTCCGCAAACTCACTGTTGACACTCTTGCCGTAGATGCGACCGTAGAGCGTCAGCACTTCGCCAGCCGGGGACACGCTCACCTTCGCCGCTTCACCGGCAGTGTGGACGATGTTGGAGTTGAACTTGTTGTCCATGGCGTTATCGAACACCAGACGGAAGCTGCTCTCCTTGTTTTCCGTCAGGTCGGTCTTTGCCCTGAACGTCAGCCGGCAGAGATCGCCCCTGGCAATGGTGATGCCCTCGGAGAGTACGTCCATGCAGCTGATGTTATAGAACGTGCCGTCTTTGTCCGTATCTTTGCCTGCTGCAACATTGATGCTTGGATTGACCTGCTCGGTTTTGGTCAGCTCAAACACCGAATCGTCAAAGTACAGCTTATAGTTCAGCGTTACGATGTCTTTGATGTCCTCGTCGAGCGAGATCGTTACGACGACTTCCTCCCCGGCGGACAAAGTGTTTTTGTTCGCCGTCGGGGTCATTTCTGCGGCCAGTGCATTTACCGAGAGACTCAGCAGCAGCACTACGGCAAGCAGAATGGATAATGTTTTCTTCATGTTATCTCTCCTTCCTTACGCAGCAGGAAACTTCGTGAGCTTCTTGTTGTGATAGGCATAGATCAGCGCCGCGTCCACATTGTTCACCTTGCCGTCGCCGTTCACGTCAGCCGCGGCAAGCTGATCCTCGGTCAGAGTGAGCTTCTTGTTGTGGTAAGCGTAAACCAGCGCCGCGTCCACGTTGTTCACCTTGCCGTCGCCGTTCACGTCGCCCAGCACTACCGCACTGCCGACGGTGACTTTGGGCGCAGCGCCGGTCTGCACCTTCACGGCGTCATTCACGAACGTCTTATCGCACACGGCGACCTTTTCGAGCGTGAACCCGGCGGAAGCGCCGGTCGCAGCGTCGGCCTTCACGGTGAACGTCAGTTCAGCGACCGTGCCCTCGGTCATGGAGAACACGCCGGTATCCGCGAGCTTCACGGCGCTGACCGTGACGGCCTTGGAGGTGTCCCCCTCGCCGGTCTTGTAGTTCGCCTCGGGGGGCGTGCCGATCTTCGTGAGATCGCTCGCCGCGCCCGCCTTGCTTTCGGCCAGCTCAACGACCGCGGGATCATAGCGGATGTAATACTCAAAGCTGTTGATGTCCTTCAGTTCGCCGGTGAGAGAGAGCGTCAGCGTGACCGTTTTTCCGGCCGGGACCTTCTCCGCGTCTGCCGAGAGAGTGATCTCCGGCACCGCCGTCTCATCGGCTTCCGCCGCCAGCGCCGGGATACCCAGCGCCAGCGTCAGAGCCAGAACAAGGACAAGCGAAAAGATTTTTTTCATATCGTCCTCCTGTTTGTCGTCCGGTTTATTCCGTCACGGCCGCGAGAAGCGCGGCGATGATCGCGTAGATCATCGCTGCGTCCTTCGCGGTGATATGGCCGTCGCCGTCCATATCCGCAAGGATAAGCTCCGCTTCGGTGAGTTCACCCGCGCCGATGGAATAATTGTACACAAGCTCGGCGTCAGTCACATCGACCGTGCCGTCGGCGTTCACGTCGCCCGCGAGAGGCTGCTTTGCGCCCTGCCACGCGAGGATCGGGTAACCGCCGTTGATGTTTTCGCTGTCCTCGGCGAAGCTGTCGCCGAGCGTGGCGGCCAGGGCCTTGAGCTCATCCGAGGTCTTGGCGGTGCCGAGGCCGGTGATGCCGAACTTCGGGCTCGCGCCGGAAACGGCGCCTTCCAGATAGTAGCTGTTGACATAGTTCGCTTCCGCTTTTATCGGGGACAGGCCGCCGACATAGGAGGCGTTGCCGCCCGAGCCGATGACGGTGGAGGTGCTGTAGCAGTTGGTGATCGTCGCGCCGTTGGTGTTGCTGTAGTACGAGCCGCAGATACCGCCGAGATAGCACTCGTTCGCGGAGATGGTGCGGATCGTGCCGGTGGCGTAGCAGTCGGTGATGGCCGAACCGCCGGCCGTGTAGCCTGCGATGCCGCCGCCGTGCTTACCGCCCGTGACGTTCACGGAGCTCCAGCTCTTCGTAACGGAGGTGTCGCTCTCCATGTAGCCCGCGATGCCGCCTGCCTGTCCATAGGACTTGTTGGTCGTCGTCACATTGCCGGTGATGCCGAGCTTCGTGACGGAAGCGCCGGTTTTCACATAACCGAACAGGCCGACCGGGTAGCTCGCGCTGTTGATATAGAGGTTGCGGATGGTGTGGCCGTCGCCGTTGAAGCTGCCGTAGAACTTATCCAGCGGCGTCCAGTCGTAGCCCGCGAGATCGATGTCCGCGGTGAGCACCGCCGAGGCTTTGCTGCCGTTCGCGCCGAACCACGCGAGCTCGGAGGCCGTACCGATCTGGTAAACGCCGTCGGCGCCCTTCGCAGGCTCGGTCTTCGCCGTGCCGTCCCAGGCGTTTTCACCCGCCGGGAGGAACGCCGCGGTCGTGACGGTGAGGATGCCGTCTTTGATCTTCTCCGCATCGGCGCTGCCGAGCGAGAAGGCGCCGCGCGTGACAACATAGCCGTCCTTGGTAAGAACATAGGTGTAATCGCCGTAGCCGAGCGTGTAGCGGTTGTTCTCATTGGTCTCGACGGCCTTGCCGTCCGAGCCGGTCAGCGTGATCTTGACGCCCTCGACCGCATTGCCGGAGGCATCGGGAACGACGAGCTTCGTATCGTAGGTCACCTTGCGGTGCACGGTGACGGCTGCGTCCGCGTAGTGGTTCATATAGTAGGTAACGGTCACAGCGTTGAAGTTCGTGCCGACGCCGGCGTCGGTCATATTGTAAAGGAACGCAAACGGGTTGGCCGCGGAGTACATGCTGCCGAAGGTATAGCCGTTGGTGAAGCTGTACGTTGCCGTCTCCGCGCCCTCGGCGAACTCCACGTCCGTGGGGATGGTCACGGTAACGGAGGCGTTGTCCATCTTCTGATACTGGCCGAGCGTGCCCTCGAACTTCGTTTCACCGGCGTAGTACGTCGGCTTGAAGGTCGTCGGGTTGAAGATGCCGGAGATCTTGTTCACCGCGCGGAACATGCCGCTGAAGGTGAGCTTGACCTGATCGCCGGGCATGATGTCTTCCTCCGGGTGGGAGACGTTCTCGGCGGAGACGGTGACCTTCGCCACGCGCACGAGACGGTAGCTCACGCCGGTATCGTCGGTCATCTTGATGATGACGGTGCCGCCCATGCCGTTGCCGATCTCGCCGAACTTAGCAAGAGGCACGGTGTAGCGTCCGTCCCCGCCCGCTTCGATGGCGGCGAACTCGGTGCGGATGCGGTTCATGGCGTTGTCCGCGGTGACGAAGGCGTACTCGACGGTCACATCGCCGGTGGCGGTGACGGCAAAGTCGAGCGCCGGGTCGGCCTCGTTCGCGCCGTAGAACCAGGTGTCGTAGTTGTAGTCCCAATCCATGGAGCGGGTCGTCGTGGTGCCCGGAGCCATGTTGAAGTCCACATCCGCATCCGCGGTGCCGTGGGCCACGCCCGTGCCGCCGACAACGATGACGCCGATGCGCTGCGGCTGCGTCGCAGGATAGTAACCGCCGTGCGTGCCGTAGCTGCTGTGGTTCACGTCAACGCTGTCATAGTAAACGGTGATGATGGAGTCTTCCGTGCCGGGGGTAACGTCCGCCCAGTTCGCGGTGGTGTTTCCGCCGTTCACGGTCTGGATCGAGGCGTCGCCGGTCTCAAGGTTCCAGTGGAAGTCCGGCTCGACCATGATGTTTCCGGCGTCGGAGTTGATGAGCTGCCAGTGACGGTAGGCGCGCACGCGCGTCGTGCCGGAAATGGCCTCATAGCCGGAGGGATCGAGGTTCACCTGCAGGTCGGCCTCGTCGCGTTTGGCCGTCTGCGAACCGAGCCGGCTGAAATCGTGGGAGACACGGTTCGTCGCGGCGTTCTCATCGAAGGAGAAGCTCGCGTCCGTGCTCTCGCTCAGGCTCGGGAGCCAGCCGGCCTGCGTGACGTGGGTATCGTCGCTCAGACGCCACGTGTAGTTGCCGTTGCCTTTGGAAATGGTGTACTGCGCATACATCGTGCCGTCGTCGTTGAGCTTCCAGCTGCCGTCGGGCTCAACTTCGGTGGTGTTGAAGTTGTTCCACTGGAAGTACAGGCCGAACGCCGCGTTCTGCGGCACGGTGACGGTCAGGACGATTGCCGTGTTGATCGTGAGGGACTTTGTACCGGCGGAGTAGCCGGCGCGGAACGTCTGGTTGATGGCTTGCGTGAACATATAGCCGTCGATATCGGGATAGGCATACGCGTTGTAGAGGCAGGCGTTGCCCGCGGCGTAGAGCACCGTCGGGTAGTAGGCGTAGCTGCTCTTGGTGTAAGGCGTGCCCATCACAGCGGTCGTGCCCATAATTGGGCAGTCCAGTTTGACGTGGTATTCGTCCGCCGTGAAGTACGTGTTGTCCGTCTTCTTCGAGGACGTGTAGAACGAGTTGCACTGGAGATAGATGCTCGTGCCGCCGCCCGCGCCGCCGTCAACGTTTTTGTCGGTCGGCAGGTCAAGCGTCATACCGCCGAGCGCGATGTCGTATGCGCCGGTATCGGCGTTCTTGGCGAACGCGCGGTAAGCATAGCGGCCCGCGGTGAGGCTGGCATAGAACATCTGGTAATTGTTAACGAGCTTGCCCTGCGCGGGATCGTATTTGGTCTCGCCCTCGGGCAGCGTGCTCGTGAAGTCGCTGTAGAGGAACACGTTCGTGATCTCGTTACCGAGGATCTCGTTGCCATTGCTGTCGGTCGTGACATTGTAGAGCTTGATGATGGGGTAATTGCCGGTATAGTCCTTGCCGACAAAGAACGAGAAGTTCAGCTTCGGCGCTTCCTCTACGGTGAGAGTGAGCGTCCAGGTGTCCTTGGAGAAGTGCTTGCCGTCGTGGGAGGCGTAGAAGCGGTAGATGTACGTTCCGGCTTCGTTTTCCGTGATCTGGATGGTCGTCATGCCGAAGAGGGCCTCGGGGAAGGTCTGCTTTGCGCTCCAGGTCGCGCCACCGTCGGCGGAGCGCTCGTAGTAGTAGTTCTTGTAGGACAGCGTCTGGCCTTCTGCGGGATCGAAGATCTTGTTGGCCTGCAGATCGCTGAGGACATAGGCCTTGCCGATCTGCGCCTTGTCGCTGGTATTGGCCGGATAATCCGCTTTGCGCGTCGGCACGGCGATCTCCGCGAGCTGCTTGCCGCAGGTATCGCACTTGCCGTCGCCGTCCGCGTCCGCATGCTCGACCACGGTCTGGCCGCTGAGCACGGGGGCCGGGCAGCTGTCAACGTAGCTCTCGCCGAGCTTGGAGGCACCGAGCCCCTCTTCGGCGGTGAAGGCTTCCGCGCCGCTCTCCACGCCGGAGACCGCCGCCGTGCCTTCGAGATAATAGGCGTTCGCGGCAATGACTTCGACTTTGTTGCTCGTGCCGCTCTTCGTGCCTCCGACAAGAGCGCCCATGAGAGCTTCATCGGCTTTGTCGCCGCTGATCTTGCCGGTGCTGTAGCAGCCGGTCATGGTGAGCGTTTGCGTCCCATAGGAATCACCGAAGCAGCCGACAAGACCGCCGACATACTGTTTTTCCGCCGCGGTTCGGTAATAGAAGTCCACCGCGCCGGTGTTGTAGCAGTTCGTGAGCGTCAGGGTGTTGCTGCCGCTGCCGACAAGACCGCCGACGCCCTCAAACGTGCTCTTGTAGCCGCGCAGATGGACGTGGCCGCTGTTCCAGCAGTTCGTCAGCGTTACGCCGCCGATGCCGGTATTGCCGACGATGCCGCCGACCTGCCCCTGATAGCCGGTGATGTCCACTTCGTTGGAGCAGCCGATGAAGTCGGTCTCCTGCGCGCTGCCGACAAGACCGCCGTGGGAGAAAATATCATCGTTTGTCGCAGAGCCGGTGAGAGTCACATAGTTGTGGCAGTTCTCGACAGTGGAACGGCGGTGCGTGGAAACGCCGCACGTGCGTCCGGCAAGACCGCCGACCATGCGGGTCACGGCCATCGCCGTGCCGTAGACCGAGAGGTTCTTGATCGTCACGCCGTCGCACTCGCCGAAGAGGCCGATGTAATAGGTGTTGCCGTTCGTATAGTTCGAGGCGTTGCCCTTGAGATACAAACCGGTGATCTTGTGGCCCTGGCCATCAAAAGTGCCGCTGTATATTCTGTTATTCGCGTGATCGCCGATCGGCGTCCACGGGTTCGCCGAGCTGCAGATGCCGCTGAGATCGATATCGTCCGTCAGACGGGCGTTGAGCGCGGCGTTATCCTTCGAGGCGTTGACCTCGTTGGCAAACCACTTGAGCTGCGCGGCGTTCGAGATCTCATAATAGCCGTCTTCCGCGAGAGCGGGCTTGCTCGGGTCGGTGACGGTAACGGTGCACTTCGCGGTGAAGCCGCCGTCCGCCGTGGTGACGGTAATGGTCGCCGTACCGGTGCCCACGCCGGTAACAACACCCTTCGTGCTGACGGTGGCAACGTCCGTGTTACTGCTCTTCCAGCTAACACGGGGGTTGTCCGCGTTCTGCGGCTCCACGGTCGCGGTAAGCGTCGCCTCTTCGCGGCGGATGAGCGAAAGCTCGCTCTTATCCAGCGTCACGCCCGTGACGGCAACCGCGCCGCCGGGGGCGGTGTTATCGCCATACACAAAGCCGAAGCAGTTGAAGTAGTCGTAATTGCTCTGCTCTTCGGCAGCGAAGTACCGGCTGTTCTCAATAAGATACGAGACCGGGAGCTTCAGCGTCTTGCCGCCGGAGGCGTTGTCCAGCAGTTCAAAGCCAGGACAGTCGTAGCCGGCAACAGCGCCTGTGGTATCAAGCAGAGCGCAATAGCTCAGGGGCGTATATTTAAAGTCCGCCGGGTAATTGACGTATACATAGTCCGTGCCTTCCGGAACGGTCACCGTGTAGAGCTTCTTATCGCCCGGAACCTTGAAATGCTCTACATAAATCGAACTCTCTTCGATGTTGTAGATATACTGCGTGCCCTCTGCGTCGAGCGTGATGGAGGCAAAATCGAAGTTCTTATAATGCTCCGCCGGGTCGAAGGGCTTCGAGCTGCTGCCAACGGTGACCTTCGCCGTCGCGGGAGCGAGGCGCGCGTCGGTCGAGCAGCGATTCGTGTCCATCGCCATCAGGTAATACGTACCAGCGTTTTTAAACGTATAGGTGTAGCTGCTGCCGCCGTCCTGCTCGGGCAAAACAACGTCCAGAAGCTTCATATTCTCGTCGTAAACGCCGACATCCATGCCGGTCACGGCGGTGAACATATCGCTGCCGCCGTCGGAGACGGATTTGGTGTCATACTTGAGCGTGGAAAAGCTGACCGTGCCGCCCGGCGCAACGCTGTAGGCATCCTGATCGAAGCACGCGAACGCGCCGCCGTCCGACCAGAAGCTCCAGTTGCTGTACATGGCGACGTCGATCGTGTCGCCGTCCGAGAGGAGGATGTAGTCCGCCGTCGAACCCCAGCCCGCGCTCATCAGAGGATAGATATGGTTGCGGTAGTACATGAGATTCTGGTCGTGACCCCAGAAATTCGTCATGTACAGGGACGTGGCGCTGCCGGAGAGACTGAGAGCAGCGTTCGTATCGTCATACGCCTTACCGCCGCTTATCCACGAGACACCGGCGCCGCCGGCGTGGTCGACGATCTTCGTGCTGCCGCTCGTGACCTCCGCCGGATTCAGCCCGAGATAGTATACGCCAATCATGTAAAGATACAGATGCAGCGCCGTCGGACGCTCGACGATCTTCTCATCCACATACTTGCCCGAGCCGTTTTCCGTGTGGTAACGGTAATACGCGTCAAGATCCTGGTTGGCCAGATCGAAGTACGGGACGGTCACCTCAAGATGCGAGATGGGCGTGCCGTCCTTGCCCTGAACAGGCATGCCGTCGCTCGAGATCGTCACATACACCGTGACCGAATCGGCGCGCGACTCATCGTAGCTGTACTGGCTCTCGTCGCCCTTCGGGGCCGCCGTGACGGTGATCGTGAGCTGCACGCTGGCCGTCTCGCCGTTGGAGCACGTCGCCGTGACAGTCGGAGTATACGTGCCCATGGCGGAGTTCGTGAACGAGAGGCACTGTTGCCCATCGACCTCGGCGATTTGGGTATGCTCGCCGTAATCGCCGCCGTCCAGCGTATAGGTCAGCGTATGGCCTTCGCTGTCGGTGAAATACTGCGCAAGCTGGACCGTAAGGTTCTCTCCCTGCTTTGCTGCAAAGGTTTTGTCCGCATCCGTCGCCGTGAGGCATCCGTCCGCCGCGAGCGCCGATACCGGCAGCAGCGAGAACACCATCAGCAGCGCGAGAAGCAGTGCAAGACCTTTCTTACCCGTTTGCATTGGTTTTTTCCCTTCCTTTCCAATGATTCCTTGAACTTACCTTTTATATCAAGCGCAGAATCTCCGAGGCATCTTCCGCCGTGATCCTCCCGTCACCGTTCAGATCGGCCTTCAGCCAGGCTTCGGCGTTTTTCGTCTCGAAGCGCTGCTGTCCGCAGCTGATGGAATAGATCCTCTGCGCGTCATTGATCTCCGTAACGCCGGAGCCGTTCACATCCCCGTCGTAGCAGACCGTATCGCTGCCGCCGCTGCACCGCACGCGGGAAACGCGCGCCGCCGCATCGTTGGCCGTTGTCAGCGCGCACCACGCGCCGTAGGTTTCCGAGTAGAGCATTTCCGCGCCGTCCAATGTCCAGCGGCAGCGCGTGCCGGGCTCGGCCGCGACCTTCACGAGATACACCGCACCGTCCTCGCTCCCGGAGTATTCCGTCACGGATATCTCCGGCAGGGTTTCAGGCGTTTCGTATGCCGCATAGTACGCCGCGGGGCGGTAATAGTTATCCATGCCGAAATCCTCGGCATAGGAGACCGTGACGCCGCCGCGCATGCAGTGGCACATGAGCACGCGCCCATCGTCCGCAAAGCCCGTCACGATGCCGACGTGGTCGGTTTCCGCCGTGCCCTCGCCGCCGAAGACGAGATCGCCGGGCCGCAGCTCTTCGCGCGTTATCGCTTCGCACGCAAGACGCTGCGCGCTCGTCCCCTCGCCGATGGTGGGAAGCGCCTCGACCGTCCCGGCGGCGTTGAGCAGCACCCACGTCACAAAGCCGGAGCAGTCCAGACCGTCGGTGAATATTTCGCCGTTCTCGTTCTGCTGCGGGAAGCCCCAGAAGGGGCTGCGGCCCAGGTCGTTATACTTGCCGCCCCAGAGATATTCGATCCTTCCCTGCTGCGCGAGCGCGAGACGGACCACATCCTCGCGGAGCGTATATACCCTCTCCCCCGCGCCGGACTCGACCCAGCCGTACCCGCGCCAGAGAGAGAGGAGCTTGTCCCACTCATCCCCGGTGCACAGCGCCTGATAGCGCTCCTGCTCTTCCGCGGTCACGAGAAGCGCCGATGCGCTGCGCGAGAGCAATATCTTAAAAGAAAGCGCATACTTCGTTTTTATAACGTTCGGCTCGCCGGTCTCATCATTGAGCGTGCCGTCGGTCATGTCCGTTTCCATGAGCGTGCAGGGAACGGCGCTCATAGCGCCGAACACCGTGCGGAGCACGGAGAGCTCCTTTGCCGTGAGATTGGCCTCCGTCAGCTCGTCCGCCGTTTTGCCGGTCTTCGCGGCGAACGCCGCGGCGATGAACGGCAGCGCGTCCATGTTGTCGGTGAGCGTACCGTTTCCGTAGGCAAGCGTTATCTCTTCGATCTCTTTCTCGGCGCTCTGTTCCGCTTCGGTCAGCACGAGCGTCTGCACAAGGCCGTCAAGGAGAGCGTCCAGTGCCTGCGGGAACGGGAGTCCCTCGGTAAGGACGGGAAAATACTCGCTCGGCTCCACGGCGGTCTCGCGCGTTTCGAGAGCTTCAAGTTCCGGTTCGGGCGTTTCCGTCGGTTCCGGGGATTCCGTCGGTTCGGGCGTTTCCGTCGGTTCGGGCGTTTCCGCCGGTTCCGGCGTTTCCGTCGGCTCCGGGGCTTCCGTCGGTTCCGGGAATTCCGCCGCTTCCGGGGCTTCCGTCGGTTCCGGGGTTACCTCCGGTTCGGGCATTTTCTCCGGCCCGGACGCTTCTTCGGTTTCCGGGACGTCCTCCGCCGCGGGGGTCTCCTTCGGTGCGGATGTCTTCTCCGGTTTGGGGAACGCTTCCGGCCTCGGCGTTATCTCCGGCGCAGGTTCCGCAGCCGCCGTCGCCGCCGGTTCATCGGCGTCGGCCGCCAGCGCAGCCGGCGAGACTGCCGCGAGCATCGCCGCCGAAAGAAGCAGCGCCAGTGTTTTTTGTAAATTTCTTCTCATACGATCATTCCTTAAAGAAGAACACTCTTCTGGAGTTCCGCGTGGACGGGCTGGCCGTTTTTCACCGTGATCACGATCTTGCCGTAACCCAGCTCGCGGATCAGGCGCAGGATTTCCTCGTCCTGTTCCGTCTGCTCCGGCGGAACGGTTTTCGTCATTTCGTCCGGCATCGCTGTCGTCATTCCGATCTTCATCTCCTTTTTTCCGAGCGCCGTTTTGACAAAAAACAGCCCTCCATCGATAAGACAGAGGGCTGTTTGTGCGCAAAAGGAACGCCAACGGACACCCTATAGGCCGGACGCAGTTCAGTTAACTGAACTGCCCCCATAGGGAGAGTCGTTGGCGGATCTGCAATCAGTAAAAACATACGGAGAGCTCGCCCGCTGTCTTGGGTTCCGGACTTTGGTAATTCTCCTGGCTCGCGCTGCGTGAAAAGTTTTTCTTTTCCTCGTCCGGAATCTACCTTCTCCCGAGGCTGGTTGCCCCGAAATGGCGGACTTTCGTCCCTGCGGCTCTCCGCCGCTTCGATCCGGACTCGCGCATACAGTACCGTGCGTGCAGGGGATTCGCACCCCTTTCCTTTTTCACCGCCGCCTGACTTTCAAAAAAGCCTTTACAGCAAACGGCTACCTGTCCGATAGATCCATATTCAATTCTAAATAAATTATACCGGGTGTCTTGGAAAAGTCAAGGTTTGGCACCGGCATTTTTTGGCAAAATTCTGGCTTTTTCCTTTCTTAATATATTTATTTTAAATTACTGCCATATCATTTCAAAAAAGATATGCCCCCGGTTTTTTCCGGGGGCATACGGCTTTATTCCCATTGCTTCCACACGTCCGGGCAGTACCCGGCGGTGGCCTGTTTTCCGTTGCGGACGACAGGCGTTTTCATGAGCTTTGGATTGTCAAACACCTTGTCCTCCTTTGCCCGGCTGTCATC
>ERZ773224.2931-NODE-2931-length-16421-cov-8.048454_pt1 | contig 16421 bp, 15 predicted proteins | sample MGYA00580526_ERZ773224 | MGnify/ENA primary metagenome ERZ773224 (study PRJEB29015, sample SAMEA2737743) | human gut metagenome | biome: human gut; feature: human-associated habitat; material: faeces | place: China | collected 2012 ... | reverse complement strand
AACAGATGCCAATAATAAATCTATTACCGATAAAAACCATATAGCAAACTTAAACTATATCTTACTGGAATTCAAATTTTGATGACCCAAGGGATCAAAAAATGATAAGTATAGGCAGTAGTTTATGGGATAAAAATAATCCCCCAAAAAGTACTAGTAAAAGAATAGGAGGAATAAGATGTTAGAACTAAAAAAATACAAAAAATCTATATTTATTCTTTTATCTGTATTCATACTCATAGGTTTTGCTTTTCAGCTTTCAGCTTGCAGTGCATTCACCTCAGAAGAAAAAATTCTGACATCTACATCGCCGGACAATACATACACTCTTGAGGCATACAGGGTTAATGGAGGTGCTACAACAGATTATTCAATTAAGGTGTATAGAATAGATAATGATAGCTCCAAATCTTTAATCTATAATAAATATCACGATTATAATGCTGAAATAAAATGGATAAGCAACTACACTGTTTCTATCAATGATGTAACCATTGACTTATCTAAAAACGAGACATACGATTGGAGAAATAAATAACCTCTATACTATATAATCTATTCCGCTATCGCAGTTATTACTATGATTCTGAATCAGGCTTATATTATCTTATGAGCCGCTACTATGACCCTGTAGTACACAGATTTTTGAATGCAGACGGATATCTTCAAGCAGGTGAAGATATTTTAGATGTAAATATGTTTGCCTATTGTGGAACTAATCCTGGAAATTTTGTTCCTTCTTCTCGTGATGTAGAAACAAACACCGGTTTATCATTTTCAACTGTTCCAAGACCTGGTGCAGCAATGACTTCCATAGAAGAATTGAACGCAACAGGTGTTGTGTATGCATATCAAGATAGTCTTACACATATTACTGTGAAACCAATTGGTGGTATTATAGCGGAATGGAGAAATCAAGGTACAAGTTCAGTTTGGACTAAGACTATAAAATCTTTAGTCGTGAAATGGGATGGAAGTGAATAATTTGAGTGATATAGATACAATTATGAATATGCTCGACTGGAATAATAGTTCAGACGAACAAAATAGAGGAATTAAATTAGCAGAGAATATAGAATCAATAAATGTTTTTTTACAACCTCGTGATAAAAAGCATAACAAAAATGTTTGGGATAATTGTGCAATTATTTTATCAAAAAGATCAGACGAAGAATTGAAACCATACTTAATTCCGCTATTAGAGTGGTTGCAAGATTTGACTTGGCCGGGAGCATTATGCGTTTTAGATAGAATTAATACATATCACGATTATTCGTCACTTAAATATGCTTATGAAGAGTGTATAAAACGAGCCAAAGCCTTGAATGAAAACATATGGTTAAAAAACCTTAATGAAATAAGTGGTGTTGATTTACTTAAATAAACGAATTTTTGTTCAAGCTGTATGATCAGGACGGCAACTGTGATACATATAATTACAATTCAACCACAGGTTATCTTTACAGCGTAACAGATGACAACACAGGTGCACAGATTAACTATACCTATTACGAAATAGGCATCATTTTTAATGTTGTAACAACTGTAGGAATTGCAATTGATGAAAAAATCTTTGTGGATTATAACAAAAGGAGGTGGGGATATTATGAGTAAAAAACAAAAAGTATGTCTTTCTTTACTATCTGTTCACAGTATTTTACTACTTATTGCGCTTGTAAATATATTTATAAATATATTTGAATACTTTACTTTTAAGCCATATAGCTTTTCGTATTCTTATGAATTCTTTTTTCTCCCACTGTACCGCTTTATATATGAACATAATGTAGCAGATCTTTTCTTTTTATTTGCATTTATAGGCTTTTCTATGTTCCTAACTATTATGGAATATAAAGCGATTATTAATTACACGCGTCTGCCAAATACTTTATATCCAATTGCTAATGGATTTTGGATAACTATATGTAGTGTATTATCTTTATCGTCCCTTGTATTATCTAATTCAGAACTACATTATATCTATATTGGTACTAATGTAATATATACTAATATAATTTTAATGCTGGTAGGTATGTGTGCTTTGACGGTAGTAGTAATTATTATGACAGGTGACATAATAGAAAACAGAACTGAAGAAGAATTTGAAAAGAGCAAATATTTAACACTAAAGAAAACATATTTATTCATTATTTCTCCTTTTGTTACAGTTGTGTGCATTAAATATTTTGCAAGTTTTGTCAATCGTGAAATTTTAGTTGGCTATATTGATGCTTTGACGTACGCAATGTATGGATTTGGAATTTATTTAGGTGTTGGCTCTATACTACAATCAGTAAAAAGAATATGCAAACTTAAAAAGGCAAATTTCTTAAATGGGAACGAACAAATAGCAATGTTTAGAAATGATAGAAATAAAAAAATAATTGCATTAGCTGTATTTATTTTATCATATTTTGTATTCTATCTTTTTTAAGCGGATTTAACGCTAACAGTCAGTTAAAGTTTTTGCTTTGACTGACTGTTTTGTTATTAATTGCAAAACTATACATAATTAAAGACAAGATGTTCATTTGCTGAATATAAGAACAAAGGGTATCAATACTGTTTTGTATTGATACCCTTTGTTGTTTGGTGCGGGTGACAGGACTTGAACCTGCACACCGGTAAGCACAAGAACCTAATGGTGACGACACCTCAGTGGATTATCTTATTTCTAATCTATTTACAATTACCGCAATTTATACAATATTCATCATTATTGAAGTAGTAATTACTTGGATTATTAGTTTTGTTTATATTCGAATTTACACAAGATGATTTAAAAAAAGCGTTGATTCCATTTTCCCTGAATTTCTCAATATATTTATAAAGAGTTTTTACTTGTGTGGCTTGGATTTTTATGTTACCATTGCAATCAAGTGTCGATAATTCTAGTGCATCGGTATTAATTAAGCAATCTTTCCCTAAACTTTTGAGTATATCATCACTTATGTATAATTTACCTATTACGCAGTATGTTATGTTGTATTCCTTAAGTAAATATATTATTTTATCTAATTCCAAATCTGTCGTACCTGGTATAAATGGTTTAATAAGTACATTGCTTTCAATTCCTTGATTCTTAAATTCTTTACACGTTTTAATTCTTTCTTCTGGTGATACAGTATTAGGTTCAATTGTCTTCCATTTGTCAATAGTTGTTATAGTTGTTGAATAAAGAACTTGGTTAGTATATTGAACATATTTAGCTAATTTAGATATTAGACTTATATCTAATTTGTATTTACTCATGAATTGAATTGGATTACCTAATTTGATAAGTTCAATTATCAAATTGATAGACATATCGATAAATCTATCTGTTTGAAATATATCTCCCCAAGCACCCATAGAAATTATAGTTCCGTTTTTTCCTGCTATAAATTCTTTATTTTCAGTAATCAAAGCTAAAATTTTCTCGATAGATAAACAGTTTAACTTCGGTGCTGTAAGATTTCGTAATTTTAGATAGCAGTATTTACATCCACCGCAGCAACCTATTACTGGACTTATAAAAACTCGCCCATCCTTAAATGATGGAACTATATAGTTTTTATTCATTGTTTTACACCTTGCTTTTTTCTGTGTTTTCCTTTTTGCTGTTTTGCCAAAGTATATCAAAATAATTTTTGTAATATTTATATCCTTCGCTATCTTTTTTAAATCTATATGTTATAGTTTGCTGACTTGTTTTATTTTGATATGGTCCAATATAGAGGTTACCATCTATAGAAAAGTAAAAATCATATGGATAATGATCATAAGTGCGTAACTCAATTTGCCCATCATATTTTTGCTCTTTTTTTATTTCATCTATCCACTTAATTAATTCTTTAATCGAGTCTTTTGTAGAGCCTTCAAGTATTCCCTCAGTCTTATCAATTTCGAATGCATATTTACTATCTGGAGAAAGCGTTAGTATCTTTATGTTTAGCCCTTTGGAAACTCTTGATTTTATTAAAGGTGTTTGTGCATCTCGGTATCCTTTTAATCCCATAGCACAGATTTCAAGCGTTTTTGCTTTATTTAATTCTTTGTTGCTTTCACTATTCATTTCAGCACGTGTTTTATATATTTCACTTAATCCCCAATATCTTAGCATATGTTTATAATTTTCTTCTCGAATTTTGGAAAAGTAATTTATAAAAGAGATTACTCCACTAGCCAAAATAGAAGTTCCTATACTTATGAATATTATTGAAATAGTATTTCCTGTTCCTATTGTTACAGAAACTAAAATAAAAAATATTCCAATAAAGCATACAATTATATTAGGAGAATGGAATATTTTACTAATAATTACTTTTATGTTTTTCATACTATCACCCTGATAATCAATATTTATTCATTTTAAAATATATTTGCTATAAAATAGTTAATAAGTAATCATCTCATTAAAAATATCAATTGCAAAATGATCTGTCATTCCGGAAATGTAATCTATAATTGCTTGAATGTATAAATTTTCGTTATCAAGTTTTCCATAAATTTTTTCATTATCCAGAACAACGCTATTGTCAATGTATTCGTACGGGATAATTTCACTATCACAATATTTGCATAACCATTTGGTAAATGAGTCTAATAACTTTTTTGAATATTGCAAATTTGCTTTCAATGCAGAAAAAGTGTGTTTTCCGTCATAACATTCAAGAAGAATATTAAAAATTTCAGTAATAATTAATTCTGCGTAATGCATAAATGGTATAAATCTCTTATTACCATAAATATGTTCGTAATTAAAACTCTTTATTTCATTTAACTGGTCTAAAAAAGTTTTGCTTAATGAAATCCCTTTTTCCGGAGTGCTATTTTTACATATATCAATAATCATATTATGCATTATTACAGTTGTATTCATAACATTTTCATCATTTGAGCGTGCCATTTTTAAGAGTTTGTTTTGATCTTTTTTATCCAGAAAACCTAAATTGATTGCATCTTCAATGTCTCTGCCGACATATGCTATTTTATCAGATATTTTAACTACGCATCCTTCCCAAGTAGCAGGCTGATATTGTCCGGGAGAAGTAAAATCATTCAGGTCGATTAATTCGTCTCGTGGACGCAACCCGTTTTCATCTAATTCTCCGCAGTGGGAAATGATACCATCACGTACAGCGTATGTAAGATCTAAATTCTTTCCGACTTTATAGTTATCTTCAAGTAATTCAATTTTATCAACAAATCTTAATCCGTTCTGTTCATGCCAAAATTTTTTATCTAAATGTTTTTTAGTTAATTTACTTATAACTTTTTCACCGTGGTGGCCAAATGGTGCATGCCCAAGATCGTGACCAATAGAAATTGCTTTTGTAAGTTCATCATTCAAGCCTAATTCTCTTGCAATAGTTGAACTAACAGAATCAACATGGTTGACATGTTCCATCCTTGTACAAATATGATCATTGTTAATATTAAAGAAAACCTGTGTTTTATGTTTTAGACGCCTGTAAGCCATTGAATGAAGAATTCGTGTAAAATCTCTTGCAAAGGGGCTTCTGACATCATCGGAGCGAGAATAGAGTTCACTGGGTCTTGATGTTAACATTTCCCAATTTGGATGCTCGCTTGTTACTGCTACGGATTTGAAAACTTTTGTTGACATGATTACACCATCCTTATCCTAGAATTAACTAAATATTTTGCTATATGTTTTATTATAGCACGGAATGTAAAATCTGTCGATAATAAATTCACAATATACTAATATTTTATTTAATATTTAAAATAGCTGATATATTCTCTTATAATAAAGAATCTCTATTATAAACATCCGTATTTGGCATGAAAACAAAATAGAATAAAAGCACGAAAAACTTTAATCCTTTTTCGTGCTTTATTATGTGTCAGTACTAATTTTGCCTGTATTTAATAATCTCGGTATATATCCTTAGGTTAACGTTAACAGTCCATTCTTAAACACATAGTCAAAAACAAACATTTTTTCACCTTTATCAAATCTGACATAGATATACTTTTGCGCTTTATCGATTTTGCTGACCGTTCCCGTTCCAAACAATTTATGTTGCACAGTATCACCGACTTTAACAGCAGGAAGATTAAAATTCTCGCTTTTTTGTTTAGTCTTTGGCTTTGAAGTTTTTGAGTTGATGCTTTGACTAATACCATAGCTTGAAGTAACAAGGCCAGATTCTTTAATTTGTGCTTTATCGTCTGTTTGAAAATCTGAAAGCTGATTAGTTTCGGCCATAATATCAATAGCATCATCGTCATCGGTTACTTCATCAAGATTATCAGCGGACATAGTTGCTTGTTGATTGTAGAATAACTGTTCATATTCTTTACGTTTGATGACAGTATCCCAACCACCGATATCTTCGTTTTCGTGTTTGTTGATTCCTGTGTAAGAAAGGCTTGAATCCTCGTATCGCTTGAATTTGAAAATTGCGTCATTCATCAAGCCGGCATTGAATACTCCAAGCGAGCAAAGCAGTTCAAAATCCTTGACATCAAGTCCTGTTACTTTCTTAAACAATCCCGGTTCAAGCTGAGTGATAACATCTTTGAGAGAACGCTCACGGCAGTCGGTCAGGTACATAAAGATCGGAACACGGGTTGCAAATTTAATCAGCTTTTCCTGAATTTGTTTACGCTTTGATTTAAACTCTTTTTCCTCTTCGCTGATTTCTTTCTTTTCATTCTGAGTTAGTTTATCCTTCTCTTTTTTAGCCTTCTTAACTGCTTCAGATTTATTGATAATTGTTTCAATGTCCTGATTTAACGAGCGAAATCCCTCTATACTCATCAAAGCCTTCATGGCCTGTTCATTAGCAAAAAGACGTTTTAGAGTATCGTTGTCAACATTTACAAGTAAAGCTGATTCCCAACGCTTTGCAAGCAAAGTTGCAGAAGTACCCGACATGGCAATATCAAGAATATCCTGTGCGCTGATTTGTTTCATAGTACTTCCGTCGTATGCAAGCACAGGCAGAAAATTAATAAACTCAGCTACTTTCTTTTCAGGATTGCTTTCATTGATATTCAGCCGACAGCTGTAGTCGGAAATCTGTCGTAATGCTCTGTCAAGCGCAAAGTCAAATACATAGCACTCGTGCTTAATAATTTCTTTTTCTCCGATCTCATTTATAATCTCCCACGGAGATTGCACCCTGAATGCCGCCTGAAAATATGTTTCGGGACTTTTTAAATTACGGAGCATAAATATTCCCGTCCACGGCCTTACTGTAACACCTGTTGTCAGCTTGCCGCAGGTTAAAGTAATTGTTTTGGTTTTAAGAGGATTGCCCATAGATTTCAGAACAGGATCAAGAGCGTCAAGACCGATACCTGCAGATGTACCTGCGCAAAGATTGATTTTGTATTCGTGATAAAAAGTATTTTGCTTTTGCTCGAGCAGATTTTTCATTGCATAGCAGGAGGCAACATTTGGCAGAAACCAAAGAGTATGAGAGAGCACATTCAGCAGTCTTATATCTGAAAACGGCATAGGAGGACGTCTATCCTTGCCTAATTTCAGGTCAAGAAGATTTGCAGGCAGATGCTTGCCTGTCATAAGATTAAGCCAGCTTTGCACCTCGTTTTCGTACACAAATCTCGCTTCTTTGCCTTTTCCTTTTGCGGAAAAGAAAACATTTAGGTCAAATTCGTTAAATTCACCCTGCATTGCCACCTGACGGATATCCTCAGGCATTTTATAGGTGAGCATAACCATTCTCGGAAGAGCAAGATAAGGATTATCAGAGCCTTTCCAATTTTCTTTTGCGGACTGCTCATCCGAATAAGTCCAGTTGAAAATCTGTTCTTCAATGAATTCTCCGCTGTTTATGGCACGAAACGGCGTTCCCGATAAAAATAGATAATGGTCTGTTGTAATCTCAATAAAGCTTTCATTATAGGCATTGTCGGCTTCATCATTTTTGTACTTTTCCATATCGAAGTCAACATCAACCTCTTCATCAGGCTTTTCAAAGAGCTTTTTTGTGTTCTCACGCCACGCACCGTAATGATACTCGTCAAAAATAACTAAATCCCAGTTGTTGCTGTGTATAAATTCATTTTTAGGCTTGATTGCACCTGATTCAGTTGTGCCGAGCAAATCCTGAAACGAACCGAAAACAACAATAGGCTGTGACTTATCAGCCTGTTCAAACATATGGTCAATTGTAGTTTTTCGGTTTGCAGCGTCTTTGTTGGAAATAAACTGCCAGCCTTCAAAGTCAATGTGAGTTATCAGATCTTCACGCCATGCCGATTCAACGGCAGGCTTGAAGGTGAGAACAAGTACACGCTTAAAATTCATCTTCCTTGCAAGCTGATATGACGCAAAGGTTTTGCCAAAACGCATTTTTGCATTCCATAAAAACTTTGGCGTGCGATTTGGTTCGGCAGCTTTAGCTTCTTTAAAATATTTTATTGTTCGTTCAACTGCTCTGTACTGTTCGGGGCGCATTTCAAAACTTGCCGTTCTGTTTTCAGACGCAACCTTGCCTGTTATAAGCTCATTAACGGCAGATTTTATGTCATCAACCGTGCATTTGTACCATTCGTTGCGGTCGTTACCGCTGTTAAGCTGTTGCTTACCTCTGCGTTTTAGAATACTGTGAACATCGTGGTCGGTAAAGCAGGAGCCGTCGGGGCGCATAGAGGAATGACTGAATAGAATCTTGTATTGCACACCGCTGGTGTGCATCTGTTCCTTTATACGGCTTTTAACATTTCTTTCGGTAAAGCCTACCTTTATGTAGCCTTTATGAGAGGGAACATCCACAAGCTCGTATGCGTAGATTGTGGGATTGATTTGCGGACGTGGTGCAAAAAACTGATTATCAGCCATTGTCGTCACCACCTATATTACAAATTCTTGAATCAATGTAATTCCATTCATCTTTGCTGATGCCCCATAAATCTATTAAATATTCATCAGTGAATGTGATATTATACTTTCTTAAATCGGGGACAAAACAAAAATTCTTTTTTGTTACATCTTGTGATACAACAGTCTGTAATAACAGAAAACGTACAACTTTTGTAAATAAATAAGATTTAAAATTCAATGTTTCTTCCCTTGTGTCAAATGCACCTGCAACAATCCATGATTCTGTACAACATTCGCCAGGAGCAGCAAGCCTTATATTTCCGTCATAATAAAATCCAACAGGCTTTGTGAAATCTGTCTGGCCTGCTATTGGAGCTTTAGGCACAAGTAATTTCCACTTATTTAGTAGTTGATTATTATCAATGATATCTTTTTTATCAGCGTACTTCTTACCTATCCTTTGAATAAACCAACATGGTATGCCGTTTTCTTTTGGTGGATAATTTGTTGGTATTCCGAAAGGCTTTCTTGAGGATACTTTTTTATTCAAATAGTACTTGTTTTGTTTTTGTATTTTTTTTACAATCTTTACAGCTAAGTTTTGTCGAATAAATATTTCATTTTCATCCAGATATCTATTTGAGGTTAATGGCTTGGATTTATCAAAATTAGTTACTTCGCACATTCCGTTATAATCCCTATTCCAAAGAAAATAACACGCTCCACCAGCTAAATCAACACCAGGAAATACATCTTTAAAATTTTCATAATCAACCAACTTCTCAATTCTTCTGTCTGAAAGCATTTCTTTACGGAAATCATCAAGTCCTTTTCCTCCGCTAAACCATCTTGATGGTATAATCATCGTTATATACTTTGGCTTTAATAATTTTGCACGATTTACAAAATGTTGATAAATAGGTTTTGCGCTTTTTCCATTTCCACCGTCGTTTAATTGATACGGAGGATTTGAGATAATTACGTCGAATTTCATATCAAAGACCCTTTCTTTATCACCTGAATGTATAAATTGATATGCGTGGGATTCGAGCAAACTATCTCTATCGTATTCTTTCTGAGATGCACCGCAATAAATGCATTTTCCGTCCTGCCATGTATGCTTTATGCGCTTGTATCGTATATTTCCCTCAACATCGGGAAACCTACTTACGGAGTATTCTGTGTTTGGATATTTTGAGCAATACACGCTTCTGCGTGACAGCAGACTTGTCAGTTCGGTAATTGCTATACCAAAAAGCTGTTTGTGAAAAATATGGTCTATGCGTTTCTGCAAGTCGGGAATTTGCACTTCAAGTCCGCTGATAAGCCTTTTTGCAATTTCTCGTAAAAAAACACCCGATTTGCACGCAGGGTCAAGAAATGTTGTGTCAGGATTGCTGAAAAGCTCCTGCGGCAGCATATCAAGCATAGCGTTAGCAACTTCAGGCGGTGTAAAAACCTCGTCGTTTGATAGGTTAGCAAGGCAGGACAAAACATCGGGATTGTAAATTTCATTGAATAAGCTGTCAGCCATTTTTCTGCACCCTCCTGTAATGTGTGATGTATTTTTTCAGAAAGATGCCCTCATCAGACGGTGTATCACTTACCAATGATAACTGTTCGTCTTTGTCAGGCTCCTGCTCTTTAAGCAGCTGTTCAAAGGTATAGTCGCTTCTCTGCATCTGTGAATCTGTGATAAGAGCCCATTCTGAAAAAACTATTGGAATATCTGTGTCATTTCCGTTTTCATCGACTGTCATTAAGGTGAGTGCGTTGCCGCATACAATGTTGCGGCTGAAAATGAATTTTACGGCTTCTTTAGTCTGTTCGTTGCACATGCTTTTGCATACAGCCTTATACTGCTTATCCCATATTGCAAACATACGCTTTCTGCAATCAAGCACGTTGTCCTGCAATATATCGACACCGTATATGGAGCTTGCTGCGAGTACCGAATACTTTTCATAATCAAGAGGGCTGCGTTTGTACTTTCGCTTGCAAACCTCAAGCTTTCGGGTAAGGATTTCTGCAAGAAAATTTCCGTTACCGCAGGCTGGTTCAAGAAACCGTGAATCAATGCGTTCCGTTTCGTCTTTAACAAGGTTGCACATTGCTTTTACTTCTCGGTCATTAGTATAGACCTCACCGTAATCGGCTACCCTTTGTTTTGACTTGATTTGTTTCTTCGCCATAAGTACACCCACCAACTGACCTCAAATTTTCGCAGAATGTAACCGACAGCGAAAAAGAAACAAAAAATCGCTTATCTATCGAACAAACAATAAATAAGCGACCATATATTTGACCATAAATATTATTTTTAAATTGCGTAATCGAAAGGCAATTTATCAATACTGGTCTGTTTTAATTCAAATGATGAATGAACATATTTGTTTAGCGTTGTTTTAACATCAGAGTGCCCCAGAATTTCTGATAGCGTTTTTACATCCATCCCCGATTCAATACATCGTGTGGCAAAAGTATGACGAAGTGTATGAAAATGAGTCTGCCTGATACCATAAGCCTTTATCCTTTGAGAAAATTTTATTTGCATTAATCTTGGCTCAACAAATTTTCCGTTATCCTGCCTTATTACATATCCCGATTGCATTTTAAATCTCCCCACAATCGGAAGCAGAAATGATGGTATAGGTACACAACGGTTTGACTTGTCTGTTTTGGGAGGTGTTACTACGACTTCTGTTTTTCCTGAGTTCATACGTATTCTTTGCATTGTTTTGAAAACATAAATTCTGCCGTTAAAAATATCTCCCCATTGTAATGCACATAGTTCGCCAATTCGTAATCCAGTGTAGAGTGCAAGCAGTATTGCAAAATCATATATATCCGTATTTTTTAGCAAATGATTCATCAAATCTTGTTGTTCTGATTCTGATAACACATCCATTTCATCGTGTTTTGATTTCAATAAATGTACCTTTGGGCAGACAATTCCATATTCTTCTTTGGCATATTCAAATCCCATTCCAAGTACAATCAGAATATTATTTACTGTATTTCTTGAAATTGACTTATCTAAAAGATAATCAGTAAATTGCTGTATGTTTTTTGTATTAACAAGCCTGATAAATATTCTACCAATTGAATCTTCACAATGAGTTTTTATAATATTTTCATACTTAATATATGTGGAGTGTTTAATATGATTTTTGCTTGTTTCAAGCCATTCAAATAATATAGACTTAACCGTGTAGTTAAAAACATTTTGTGTTGTTGTCGGGTGAATTAAACAATACTGTTGCTTATCTTTCGCTTCAGCATACGATTTTCCGTAAACTGAACCGTATTTTTTACTACCGTCAATATTAATTGCTTTTACATACCTTGCCTCCCATCGTCCGTCCTTACGCTTATAAATGTTTTCGCCATGTCTTGGCATAATATCATTCCTTTCTGTGAATATCATAATACTATTTTAAAATTATATTTCAAATGACGGAATTCTTGACCAGAAATATCTTGATATCACTTGAAAAATAACACATATTCTCAAATATGTCGGATAAATAGTGAAATCTACATTGCATTTTTATATAAAAAGTGATAAAATAATCAGTAAAAGTACGATTTAATGTGTCATTTTATTATTCGCAGATGGTTACATTCTGCGAATTTTCATTTTCGGTCATTGAAATAATTTTTTGTAGTATATTAACTTGAAATTTGATTGATTTCAAGTAATTTAATTAAAAAACAGAATGATTTAATCGAAAATTATTTATCAAACAAAAGAAAATCTCTGGACTTATACAGAGTTTCGTGGTATATGTTTGTGCTAAGAAAGGTGGCATAAACAATGGATATACTTGAAGATTTATATTACGGAAACTTATTCCCTCACGAAAAATGTGCAAAGCTTGATGATGAAATGAAAGAACTGCTTGGCTTACTCAACAGAAATGAAGAAAAACTCACAGCAATTCTTTCTGATGAGCAGAAAGAAACCTTTGAAAAATACAAGGACTGCAATCAGGAAATTTCTGAAATCTGTGAACGAAACGCATTTTTAAATGACTTTCGGTTAGGAGCAAGGATCATCATTGAAGTAATCAATAACTGAAAAAGCGGATAGGTAATTATTAACATTGCCTATCCGCTTTTAGTTGTTATTGAATTTGCTATTGCTGTAATTCTTCTTTTAATTGTTCCAAAATTTTCTTTATTTTCTTTTCTGCACCCTCGGCTGTCAGACCGACCCTTAATGATGCTTCACGGATTGTCATTTTATCCTTGCTTTTCAGACAGTCGGAGCAGATACCAAATACTAACTCAATCAATCTTAAATCCTGTGGCTTGAGTTTACTCAAAGCTGTTTTCAACTTTTCTCGCTGTTCGTTTTTGAAATATATTTCCTCAGGGGACAGTGTATCTATCTCAACATAAGTGATTGAAGAATTAAAATAATTTTCACTTTCTTGATTGTGAATATCAAGATTGCTGTTCTGCTTAAACCAAGTTGAAGTAATAATGCAGTTACGCACTGTGTTCTTTGAAATATTTAATTCATTTGCAATGTCCGTGACTGCTTCTTCAAGAGGTTTATCATTCTGCTGTTGCGAGTACAGCAATGCTACTTTTCGTAAATTCTGATACAGGTTATTATTGTCGATATGTACATTACCGCAGACAGTACGGACATATTCGTGCCACGCTTTGAGCATTCTATATTTTATGAGTTGCAGTAAGGGTATATCCGAATCGTAGCTTTGCAGTTCGCTCCACAGCAGAGATGAAAAGATTTGTTTCAAGTCGTCAATTCTATTACTATCCAAATCGTATTTCTTTATAAACAGTTGAGCGTTTCTGTTGAGTACAGGCTCATAAATATAAAGAAATTCATTAAAGTATTTTTCATCCTTTGTTTCTCTGTAGCGTGTAAAATAAACATTCAAGTTATCGAGTTTAGTTGGAATATAACCAAGCTGATACATTTTACTTTCCTTAATCTTTCATAGCCTCCTCATATATTTTTGAAAGCTCCATATCTTTCTCATATTGATTTTTGGCATAGTCAAAATCAACATTAGCCAAATTGAAATAATAATCAATAAGCTCCTTTGCCTTGGCAGATACATCCGCACTGTATTTGCTGAGGCTTTTATTTTTGCGAATAGAATCGTAACGGTTTTTCCATAGAACATAATATGGGCTGTCGGATTTTCTCTGTTTTTTCATTTTCCTTTTTGTGACTTCCGGGTGTTTAGCGATGTATGAACAAGGCACACCGTATTTCTTATTTACCATACTGCAATACAGTTGATTGCGTGCTGTTGTCATAAAGAAATATCTGTCGCAAATATCGCATCTCCAAAGATAGTGACCGTGAATATATCCTTCAAACAAGTCTGTCATCAGAAAATCTTTCAGATTATTATAATAAACCTTCCTGTAAATCTTACTTGTGCCGTTTTCAGACTCTACCACAGGGATTATTGTTGCTCTCGTGCCGAATGGGTGGCTGTTAACGTCAAATATAAAATTCATATACGGGTCGTTTATAAAATCGCTGAATGCTTCTGCGAGTTCTGCTTTTGTTCGTGCGTTATTTTTTACTATTTTATTTGTAATCTGAAACACGACAGATGAATAATATTTTACTTCCTTTACAGCTGATGAAATAAAGAAACCGATTAAGAAAGCCGTTTCCAAATCAACAGATGCTTTGACTAACTCGTCTAATTTTTCTGAAATCTTTATTCTATATTCATTCTTTGTGAATCGTTCATATTCCTCATAAAGTTTGATTTTCTCTTCTGTGAAAAACTCATTGATTATTTCTTTGCATTTCTTGATGTCAAATATTTTAAAGATTTCATATTGACTCAAAACATCAATAACTGAAATTATTTTTGCACGATAATTTAAAAAATCGGTTCTGTTAAAATCCTTATTTAATAATTCTTCTGTGAAATTTTTTAAATCTTCAAAAATACTTTCATCAATAAAGCGACTATCGGTATCCATTACAAGAAAACTTGTGTAACCGATAGGATATTCTTTATCGCTGATTGCAAACTTATCTTTTCTATATGTGACGCTAAAAAGATTAGTTGTATTCAGTTTTTTCAGTACATTGTCCTTAAAGTCCATAGTATCAACTCCGTTTATATTATATCACTTTGAAAATAAAATCACAAGTATTCAGGAAAGCAAATTGTGTTGTCACGGATTTTTACGGATTTTTGAAAATTTTTGACATTTATATATCAGAGGACAAAAGGAGTGATGAGGTTATGATTTATTAAAACTTTATATGGATTTAATTATTAAAAATGAAAGGATGTGGATAACCAATATGGTTAAAAAATTTAAAAAACTTGAAATCTTTGATGGTGAAAGTCTTATGGACGAAAGAATTGAGCCGTTACAATTTTGCATTGATACTTTACTTCCACAGGGATTAATTATTCTTGCAGGTCCGCCAAAGGTAGGTAAATCCTGGCTTGTGCTTGATTGGTGCTTAAGTATTTCCAAAGGAGAAAAGGTCTGGAACTATAATACCAAGCATGGCACAACACTCTGTCTATGCCTTGAAGATAACAAAAGGCGATTGCAAAAACGACTTAATGTAATCACAGATGATGTGCCGAGAAATATTTTCTTTGCAACATCTTCCTGTTCACTTGCGGAGGGTCTTGAAGAGCAGATAGAGGATTTTGTGACGGAACACACAGATACAAGACTTGTTGTCATAGATACACTTCAGCTTGTAAGAAAGCCTCACAAAGATATTTCCTATGCAAATGATTATTATGAGATATCCAAGCTAAAACATCTTGCAGACAAGCTTGATATTTCTCTTCTGTTGATTCACCATTTCAGGAAAGAAAGCTCCGGTGATTTTCTGAATAACTTTTCAGGTTCAACAGCAATAACAGGTTGTGCTGATACTTTGATTTCTATCAGTGAAAAAGAAAGAGGTCAGAACAGAGCTGTTATGCAATGCTCAGGCAGAGATATTGAAGAGAGAAAAATTGAAATTGAATTTTCAAAGGAAACCCATAAGTGGAATATTGTTTCCGACAGCCTTGAAAATCCTGAAATTCTTTTGCCTGATGATGTGTTTGCTGTGATTGAATTTATGAAAAGTGAAAAGTTATTTGTTGGTAGCAACACTGAACTGACGGAAAAGTTCAATGCAGTCTATAAAAAGCAATACACGGCAAACGCTTTCAAGAGAATGCTAAATCAATATCGTTTTCAGCTTGAGGATTACAATGTATTTTTCAATTCATACAGAAGCAGTGGTAAGCGTTATATCAACATTCGTTATGAAGAAAGTGACGATAGTGCCGATGATGACGATAAAATCCTTGTCCGATAAATATCGTCCATATCGTTCCTATCGTCCCTGTCGGGCAGAATTTACGAGTTTGTCTGCTTTTTATGAAAAGGTGGACACCGTACCCGACTGAAAGCAAAAATCGAAATTTGTGCAAATTACGGCAGAGTTGATATTTCATTTTTAGGAGCAGAGGTTTGGGCTACATTTCCCGGACTTGTCCGGGGCAAGCAGAGCGCCCGGCTGTCCGCCGAACACGTAAAAACCGAGCGAAGCCCGGACCCACTTTAACACGGAGGTGCATAAAAATAGAAAATC
>ERZ773224.2906-NODE-2906-length-16567-cov-12.158370_pt1 | contig 16567 bp, 10 predicted proteins | sample MGYA00580526_ERZ773224 | MGnify/ENA primary metagenome ERZ773224 (study PRJEB29015, sample SAMEA2737743) | human gut metagenome | biome: human gut; feature: human-associated habitat; material: faeces | place: China | collected 2012 ... | reverse complement strand
GTGCCCAAGATAGTTCGCTGGAAACGGCGCGTGAAAATAGGTAGTCGCCGACTTACATGAAACCCCTGAGGAAGAAATTCTTCAGGGGTTTGTTGTTTTTGTGCGGCATTTTCTTTCACTAGCAAAGAAATTGCCAAAGGTTTCTATTTCTGCCTGATTTTTTCGTACAGTGTGTTATCATAGGGTTGGAAACGCTTTTGGGAGAAACGCGTTCCCATGCAAAAAACAGTTGACAAAGGATCGGCCTGCTGTTTGACCACCACTTTTCGATCATGTGAGCATGAACTGGAAAGGAGCAGAAGAAAAATGACAAACAAGAAATTTAAGTTGGCAGCAATGTCGCTGGCCACTGCGGTTGCAGTGAGCACGGTTGGCCCCAGTGCTTCTGCGGTGACGTATTATCTGGGCGATGGCAGTGTAACTGTTGATCAGGATGGTAATGGCGCGTTCAGTTATCAGGTTAAAGAAGGCGAGTCTGCTGACGGTAGTGACTCGAACCGCACCTACGTCAATGAGGATGAAGCGGATAAAGGTACGATCTACGTCAAGGACGGCAACGCGCCAACGGAAGATGTTCTGCCATCCACTGATACCTCCGACAATGGCACAGAGGTGCCCACACCTACGGATAATGCCGCACAATCCACCGATGCTTCTGGCAACAACACAGAGAACAGTTCCACGTCTGAGACCACAACTGAAAACACCATCACCGTTATGGAGGATGTCAAAAAGACGGAAAAGGCCGATGGCACCGAAGGCAACGATGTAAAAATCGTGGTTGACGGCGTGAATGTGGATACCAGCACCTCAACTGACACCCCGGCTGAAGTGCCCGCAGATACCAAAGAAGATAAAACCATCATCAAGGTGGGCGAGGGTGCAGATGTTGACCTGACAGTCAAGGATTCCAACCTGACCACTGGCGGCAACGGCATTGATATCGGTGTGAATCTGAAAGATGATGATGATAACAAAGAAACCAACGTTGATCTGACGCTGGATAATACCAAAGTCAACCTGACACAAAACGGAAAGGCGGGTATCAACGTACAGGACAATTCTGATGTGAATCTTACCCTGAAGGGCGAGAATGCCATTGATGGCTCCAAGGCAATTGAAAACGAGGACCTTAAAAAGAATGTCAATGTCGAGGGTATCCGTGTGGGCGGTGGCGGCGCAGGTGACGGTTCGGGCGCCAGCGAGGGTGCAAAAACGCACCTGACTATCAGCGGCGGTGTAGAAAAGACCGAAACTGCGGAAGCAGACACAGAAGAAACGGAAAGCCCCGCTGGCGGCTCACTGACCATCAGTAAGACCACAGGCGGTTTGGTAATGGCAGATGGCTCGGACGTGGAAATCACGGACGGCGCTGATGTGACCATTGAGGATACTAAGACCTCCAGTTCCACTCAGGCAGGCCGCGCTGTTACCCAGCACGGTGATCTGACCCTCTCCGGCGGCTCTTCCCTAACGATAGACGGTGGGAAGGACAATAAAGTGCCGCATACCGGTATTGGCATTGCCAGCTGGGATGATATCACAGTCGAGGATGGCAGTACGCTGGATATCAGTGGTGCTGCGACCGGTATTTACGGACATCAAGGCTCGGATGCAAACCTGACTGTGGAGGATAGTACGCTGAATATCAGCGATGTTAAAAAAGCCATTGAGTACGAGGGTGCAGGTGTAGACAAGGAGGGAAAGGCACTCAAATCTGCCGGTGATATTACGTTTGAAAAGGCAAAGGTTAATATTGATGCTGGCAATATCGGTATTATGACCGGAAACAACGGTACTTCTTCCATTAAACTTGACGATACAGAAGCTAAAATAACCGTAGGCGCAGGAGGCACTGCAATTTATGGCCCGGAAAAAGGCGGTAAGGGCGATTTGAATATCGCTCACAGTAAGCTCGATATTGATGCCAGCGCATTTTATGGTTATGGTATTAGGGCGGGATATAAGAATGTGAATATTCGAGATGGAAGCGTTGTGAATTCCAACTCGAGTGCAGCAGGCATCATCCTGACCGGTAGTGAAGGGAATGCGACTAAACTGAATGTTTCAAACAGTTTGTATAATTTGACGACCGCTTTTCATTATGGCGTATGGGCATGTGTAGCAGATGGTGCATACCAAGGAAAGCCGACTCATACGATTCTGGTCAACGATAATGGTGCAATGAACATCAGTGATACGGCCGGTTCACCATATGTTGCTTCTGCGGGTATTATGATGGACGATGGGGTCTCTTTGATTGCTGATAACGGCGTTATAACCACAAACGGTAAGTATCTGTATGGTGGCATCAATGCCTATGGTAATGATATCAATATCCGTTTCAAGGACAATTCGCATGTAGATGTTGAATCGATTACGTATGACGCTGAGCATAAAAACCGGAACCTCATCGTGACCGGCGGCACACTGACCTATGATTATAGCGCCGACAACACCCTGTGGCCGGTGAACGAGCAGGGCGACAAGCTGACCAATTTCCTGCTGACCAAGGATGATACCCACGCAAACTTCGATGCTCTTTCCTATAAAGGCCAGACCTATACCTACCTCTCTGACCTGAACAAGGAGACCGGGAAACAGTATCTCTCCGTGTGGGTGCCCGCCGCCGCACTGAACTATATGCTGGATGTAGACGGTTCCCACGACCCGGAGATCATCGGCAAGGCGCTGGAAGAGCTGAAGCAGGCCGGATACAATTTCGACACAGCCTACCAGACCGCTGAGAATGGCGATCAGGTCGTTATTCTGCGGGATATGGTGGTGAACGGTAAGAGCCTGAACTTCACCAAGACCACCGATGCAGAGGGCAACACCAAGCTCATCTGGGGCAACTACGAAAAGCAGGCAGAGGGTGCTCCCAGCGCTTATGATATGGTCTATGGCACCGAGTACGAGTATGAGGGCAAGACTTATACCATCGTCTGGGGCTATGAGAGCCAGAACAACCCCAACACCACCGCAGCAGCGGGCGTGCTGGATGCCTTTGGCCCGGATTCCAACGTGAAGGTCACCGGCGACATCGACGGCACCGACTCCGCACAGTACACCGTGACCATTTACGGTGCTCTGCGGGAAGTGACCGACCCTGTGATCCCCACGAACCCGGAACCGGAAACGCCCGAGGACTCCGATCCTACTCCTCCGGCTCCAGAAACGCCCAAGGACCCCGATCCTACTCTTCCGGCTCCAGAAACGCCCGAGGACTCCGCTCCTACTCCTCCGGCTCCGGAAACGCCCGAGGACTCCGCTCCTACTCCTCCGGCTCCCACTACGCCGACTACCCCGGCTGTGCAGAATACACGGCCCACCACTCCCGCCGTGGAGCAGGCAGTTGCTAAGACCACGCCCGCCCCGGAGACCCCCGTGAACCCGCCGGTACAGGATGCCCGCCCGGAGAGCGGCAAGCTGATCCAGACCGGTACCACCAACTGGATGGCAGATGTTCTGGTGCGTGCAGGCGGTGTTCTGCTGGCTGCCGGCTATCTGCTGGAGCGTAAGCGCAAGAGCATGTTCCATAAGGCACAGCACTGAATACGTTCCTGTAAATGACGTAAAATGGTAAAAAACTAAACTGGATTGGGGCCACTGCACAATTTTTTGTGGGGTGGCCCCACTTTTTGCAGAAAAAGGCGCTCTCGTCCCGTATTAAGGGATGAAAGCGCTTTTGATTTTGCAAAAAGGGATGAGAACGAGAATGAAAACTTCACCGCATCGCCAGAAGCACCGGCGCAGAGCCTTCCGGCGGCTGTTCTGGCTGCTGGTGCTGGCAACCCTGCTTCTGCTGCTGTGGCCCCGGCGGGTCACGCTGGATGGGCTGAACAGTCCCCATGCCATTTTACTGCAGGCCGACAGCGGGGAGGTGCTGGCCGAAAAGGATGCCGACAGCACGATCTATCCGGCTTCCATGACCAAGATGATGACGGCTCTGCTGGCCATAGAAGCAAACCCGGACCTCGACACGCCCGTGACCCTGCCCGAGGAGATCTTTCCGGCTCTGCAGGCCCAGAATGCCTCGCTGGCGGGGTTTCAGGCCGGGGAAACGGCTACGGTGCGGGATCTGCTGTACGGGGCCATGCTGCCCTCGGGGGCCGAATGCTGCGAAGCACTGGCCCGGGAGGTGAGCGGCAGCGAGGAAGTCTTTGTGGCCCGGATGAACCAGAAAGCGGCAGAGCTGGGGATGACCGCCACGCATTTCTGCAACCCCACGGGCCTGCACGACCCGGAACATGTTTCCACCGTGCGGGACATGGCCCGGCTAACGGAAGCAGCCCTGCAGAACGAGACCTTCCGCAAGCTGTTTACCACGGAGCGGTATACCGTTCCGGCCACCAACTGCCACCCGCAGGGGTTCACGATACACAGCACCCTGCTGAGCCAGCTGGACGGCACTGAGCTGCACCGTGGCCGGATCCTGGGCGGCAAGACCGGTTACACCGGGGAGGCAGGGCTCTGCCTTGCCAGTCTGGCCGAGGTGAAGGGCAGGGAATACATTCTGGTCACGGCCGGGGCGGGGGGAAACCACAGCACCGCGCCCTACCATATCGAGGATGCCGTAACGGTCTACCGCCGTGTGAGCCGGGGGGCCTGAACAGGGGAGCGGATGCGCTCCCTTTTTCTGTGCCCGGCTTTGTGGTACAATGGAACAAAACCATTCACAGAACAGGAGAACCATCATGCTCAAGGATTCACAGGTCGATCTCTGCGGCCGCACCGATTTTACCCGCACCGCGCCCCTGCTTGCCCGGGACGAGGCGTTCTCGTTTGCCTGCGCGGGCTGCGGCGGCTGCTGCCGGGGGCGGGAGGATATCGTGCTGTCGGGCTTTGACTTGTGGCGCATCGCGGCCCGTCTGCGCCTGCCGCCCCGCACCGTGGCCCGGGCGTTCTGCCGGGGAAGCATCGGGCGGGTCAGCCGCCTGCCGGTGCTGCGGCTGGCACCGCTGAAGGAGGAGCGCGGCAACTGCCCCTTCCTCACCGGGAACCACTGCGCCATCCACGATGCCGAGCCGCTGGTCTGCGCCCTTTACCCGCTGGCGCAGGAGATCACGAAGGAGGGGCAGGTGTCCTACTTTTTGCAGCCCACCCAGTGCGGCGGGCAGATCATTGCGGCAAGGGTGGGGGATTATCTGGCCCGTTACGATGTGCCCGCCCGGGAGGCCACCGATGTGCGCTGGGCGCAGGTGTGCATGGAGCTGGAGGATACCGTGGAGCGGCTGGACGCTCTGTTTGAGCCGGTGTTTGCCCGGCGGATGCAGGAAAAGCTGTGGCAGGCGCTGTATTACCGGTACGACTTTGCAAAAGAGTACAGCCCCCAGCTGGAAGAAAATCTGCTCTGGCTGGACGGTGAGCTGAAAAAGCTCGAAGGGATGCAGATGCGGCACAGAACCATCGAAAAAAGTGATAGATAAAATTACTTTGATTGATAATTCGGGCTGTTCCCCGGTTGTTTTGGAGCGGAAAGTGTGATATACTTCACGAGTGTAAAGCGGCAGCGCGATGCGACAGGCCGCTTGAATACTGACTTTCATGCGGTGTCCTGTTGCCGCGAAAGTAGAATTGAGGGAGTAATATCATGCGTAAAATTTCTCGTCGTTCGTTCCTGTCTGCCGCCGCTGTCTGCGGCGCAGCTGCTGCCCTGACTGCCTGCGGCGGTTCCTCCAGCTCCACGGCTGCTTCTTCCGCTGCTTCCTCTGCTGCGGCCTCTTCCGCAGCGGCTGACGGCCAGAAGTATACCGTTGGCATCTGCCAGCTGGTGGAGCACGCCGCTCTGGATGCCGCCACCCAGGGCTTTGAGGATGCCCTGACCGCACAGTTCGGCGAGAATGTCACCTTTGACTTCCAGAACGCCCAGAACGATTCCGCAACCTGCGCCACCATCGCCAACGGCTTTGTTTCCGCAGGCGTTGACCTGATCATGGCAAACGCTACCCCCGCCCTGCAGGCCGCACAGGCTGCCACCGACAGCATCCCCATTCTGGGCACCTCCGTCACCGAGTACGGTGTTGCTCTGGGTCTGACCGATTTCGATGGCACCGTGGGCGGCAATGTCTCCGGCACCTCTGATCTGGCTCCGCTGGATCAGCAGGCGGATATGATCACCGAGTGGCTGCCCGAGGCCACCAAGGTGGGCCTGCTCTACTGCTCTGCCGAGGCAAACAGCCAGTATCAGGTGGACGAGGTCCAGAAGTACCTGGAGACCAAGGGCGTTACCGCCACCCAGTACGCTTTCTCTGATTCCAACGATCTGGCTTCTGTCTGCCAGAAGGCTGCCGACGAGAACGACGCAGTGTATGTCCCCACCGACAACACCTGCGCTGCCAACACCGGCATCATCGACGGCATCTGCCGCCCGGCCAAGAAGCCCGTGTTCGCCGGTGAGGAGGGCATCTGCTCCGGCTGCGGCGTGGCGACCCTGTCCATCAGCTACTACGATCTGGGATACACCACCGGTGAGATGGCTGCCAAGGTCCTGACCGGTGAGGCCGATATCTCCACCATGCCCGTTGAGTACACCAACGTGACCAAGAAATACAACAAGACCATCTGCGATGATCTGGGCATGACCGTTCCCGAGGGTTACGAGGCCATTGAGGAATAACAAGTGCTCTGTCTGCTTCGCAGACAGCTCCCCTGACAGGGAAGCCGGGTCCACGCTGCGGTGACGGAGAGGCTTTACAATAAAATCAGCGGAGAAGAGCGAATTTTGGTTCTTCTCCGCTTTCCCGTATCAGAAAAAAGTGTAGTTACAGGAGGAAAACGTTTTGGATATTCTTGCAAGACTTGCCAACCTGCCCGGTGCCTTGCCCGGTGCCTGTGCGCAGGGCCTCATCTGGGGCATCATGGCCATTGGCGTGTACCTGACCTACCGCATCCTGGATGTGGCTGACCTGACCGTGGACGGTTCCTTTGGCACCGGCGGCGCGGTCTGCGTTATGTGCCTGCTCTCCGGCATGAACGTCTGGGCGGCGCTTTTCATCGCCCTGCTGGCCGGTCTGGCCACCGGCCTTGTCACCGGCCTGCTCCACACCTTTATGGGCATCCCGGCCATTCTGGCTGGTATTCTGACCCAGCTGGCCCTCTACTCCATCAACCTGAAGATCATGGGCAAGGCCAACCAGTCCATCAATGTGGACAAGTACGACCTGCTCATCTCCCTGCGCTGGGTCAAGGAGCTTGCCCTGCACAACCCCATCATCATGGTCATTCTGGTCAGCGCCGTGGTCATCGGTGTGCTGTACTGGTTCTTTGGCACCGAGCTGGGCTGCGGCATCCGCGCCACCGGTTCCAACCCCGCCATGAGCCGTGCCCAGGGCATCAACACCAGCTTCAATATGGTGCTGGGTCTGGCGGTCTCCAACGGTCTGGTGGCCCTGTCCGGCGCACTGCTGAGCCAGTATCAGGGCTTTGCCGATGTCAGTATGGGCCGTGGTGCCATCGTCATCGGTCTGGCCGCTGTCATCATCGGCGAGGCCCTGTTCAGCCGCATCTTCCACAACTTTGCTCTCAAGCTGGTGTCCGTCTCGCTGGGTGCCATCATCTACTACATCGTCATCCAGCTGGTGCTGACCCTCGGCTTTGACGCAAACCTGCTCAAGCTGCTGAGCGCCTCTGTGGTGGCGGTGTTCCTGGCCGTGCCCTATTGGAAGAGCAAGTATTTCGCAAAGCCCGCGGCAAAGAAGGCACAGAAGGAGGATGCAAAAAATGCTTGAGATCCAGAATGTTTCCAAGACCTTCAACGCCGGTACCGTCAACGAGAAAACGGCCCTGAATGGTCTGAACCTGAAATTGAACGAAGGCGACTTTGTCACCGTCATCGGCGGCAACGGCGCGGGCAAATCCACCATGCTGAACGCTGTGGCCGGTGTGTGGCCCGTGGACAGCGGCAAGATCATCATTGACGGCATCGACGTGACCAAACTGGGGGAGCACCAGCGCGCCGCCTACATCGGCCGCGTGTTCCAGGACCCCATGACCGGCACCGCCGCCACCATGCAGATCGAGGAGAACCTTGCCCTGGCCGCCCGGCGCGGCAAGCGGCGCGGCCTGAGGATCGGCATCACCAAGGCCGAACGGGAGCGCTACCGTGAACTGCTCAAGAGTCTGGACCTGGGCTTGGAGGACCGCCTGACCGCCCGCGTGGGCCTGCTGTCCGGCGGTCAGCGCCAGGCGCTGACCCTGCTCATGGCTACCATGAACAAACCTAAGCTCCTGCTGCTGGATGAGCACACCGCCGCTCTGGACCCCAAGACGGCGCTCAAGGTGCTGACCCTCTCGGCCAGGATCGTGGAGGAGAACCACCTGACCACCATGATGATCACCCACAACATGAAGGATGCCATCAAGTACGGCAACCGCCTGATCATGATGCACGAGGGCCACATTATCTATGATGTCTCCGGGGAAGAGAAAAAGAACCTGCACGTCTCCGACCTGCTGGCCAAGTTCCAGATCGCGTCCGGCGGCGAGTTCGCCAACGACCGCATGATCCTTTCTTAAAAAAGATGAAGCGGCAATAAAGTAGTTGCTTCTTAAAACATAGAGAACCCCCCTGCCGGGAGATCACCGGCAGGGGGGTTCTCTATTAGAGTATTGGGTTTGCGGTGTTATTTGTTCTTCTCGTTACGGTACGATTTACTTTTTGAACGCCTGCACCTGATTCCATGCCTTGATAACCTCTGTGCGGCTTACAGGATCAGTTGCTTCATAGGTTTCGCCGTTGTTCTTCGCGGCCTTGAGCAGGTCGTTCTCCACGGCCCATGCAATGGCCTTGTCAGTCTCAGTGGCATTGGCGTTCAGCACGGCGGCGGGTTCAGGCTTTCCTGCATTGTTCCACACCAGTTCAGCCAGCTCACCTCGGTTTGTTGGAATAGCTGTACCGGTTGGCAGGGCGCAAATCAGATAGAACTCAGTACCCAACTGATAGGTCTGGTAGGCCAGCACCGCGGTACCCGCGGCGGCAGTACCAATGATGAGGGTAGTGCCCAGAATGTTGGGCTCTTCCTCAATGCTTGCATCCTTTGTCATGGCTTCGATAATAACATTTTTACCCGGCATGGTAAAGGTAATGGTTTCAGCCTTGGGTTCAACAGCGTTCAGCACGCTGGCAGGCTTAATTGTCCACTGGTCAAAAGTCTGAGCATCGGAAAGAATGCTCTTATCAAAGGTTACTTCCACTGTTGCACCTTTTTCAATGGTAATGTCACCATTGTCATTGATAGTAGCATCCTTGCCGTTTACTTTTGCAATACCGCCAAGAAGGGATAGAGTGTAGGTGACCTTTTCTTCTTTCTGGGGAACATTGTAACTCCACTTAATCTGATTGCCAGTGATTTGATTCGCGGGAGCGGTATTTTCGGTCTCTTTGACATCAACTTTGACGATATAATCGCCCGGTTCCGTAGGGAGCCCGCGGTCATTCAATTTCTCACCGGGAACTTCATTTCCCTTATCATCATAAAACTTCCTATTGATAATATCATCAGCATTGACTTGAGTATTGTTCGATGTCACTTCTCCGGTTACCGCGTCAAACTTGAGGTCAACATCCGGGTCAATCACATCTTTTTGTGTCCATTTTGCAGTCAAGGTTATATCATAGTCCGGCATGGAGAAACTATAATTGCCGTTCTCATCTGGGCCGTTCAAGGATGGGGCGGTTTCTCCATCAGGAACGGTAACTTCCCAATGATTAAAGTTATAGCCGGTTTTCTTTGTGGGTGTAGGAACAGAAACGGACGAACCATAGTCGTAGGAGTTCGTTTCCTTGTTTTCGTCGTTCTTCAGTGTTACAGTATGGCTATGTGCGTTCCAATGGGCATACAAGATGATGTTGCTGCTGACGGCTTCTGTAAATGTATATTTTGTGCCGCCTTCTGCCTGTGTATACCAGCCATCAAAGTCATAACCTGTACGCTGTGGGGGTGTGGTGGGGACGTTTGCAGTCCCTAGCTTCTCGTTGCTGTAAACAGTCTGCTTGTCCATAGTGCCACTACCATTTATAGTGCCACCGTTCAAATCAAAGTTGATATCACACAGATACTGAACTTTGCTGGTTAGTGTATCATTGCCTGTTGTATTAACTGTGACTTTGTCCCAGTCTGTTTTATATCCATTATATTTTACATCACTTAGATTCGTACAATCTTTGAATGCGTTGACATTTATAGTTTTAATATTCTTTTCAAGGAGTACTCTCTTAAGATTGGTGCATCCATTAAACGCAAATGGGCAGATTTGATCCACACTTGCGGGTATTTCTACTTCTGTTAACCCTGTACAACGCTCAAAAGCGTTACTACTGATTTTGGAAATGCCATTTGTTAAGGTGACATGAGATAGCGCAGTATTTCCTGAAAAAGCCGTATCCATATTTGTGATGGTACTCGGAATCGTAATGCTTGTTAACTGAGAACAACCATAAAAAGCAGCTTGGCCGATTTTTCTAACACCTTCAGGAATTATAACCTTAGTTAGATTGGAACAATTAAAGAATGCCTGGTATTCAATTTCGTCCACCGTGTTAGGCAATGTAACTTCCGTAAGCGTGTTACGTGCATCATAAAAAGCCCACGTTGCAATTTTAGTTACAGTATAATTCGTGCCATTGTATAAAATTGAGCTCTCAATGTTAAGTTGTGTAGGGTTTCTTAATGTACCGGAAACTGTAACCGATTCTCCATCGGCGTTAACTGTATATTTGAGGTTCCCATTAGTAAACTTAATCGGAGCCGCTGCTACTGCTCCGATGGGTAGGAATGTTAACGTTATGCTGAGTGCCACTAATAGACTGACAAATCGTTTTTTCATGGATTTCCTCGCTTTCATGGTTTAGTGCCGCAGAAAAACGACATAGAATGTATGGCAAAAAAAGGTAATAATACCAATTTGAAGAATACCATGCGTGGAATTCTCTGTCAATGGAATTGTAGGAACTCACAAAAAAGTTTGGAGGAATGTACAAGAAAAGGCTTTTCCAGCATCGCGGGCAATAAAAAAGAACCCGTCCCCGGGGAAAATCCGGGAACGGGTTGAGTACGGAAAGCTTACCGCTTGATATCGTAGTTCATGTTCATCAGGTTGCGGATGGAGCTGACATCATCGGTGATGTTGGCATCGCCGTGGATGGTGTGCTTGATGGCGCTGCTTGCCACGGCAAAGTTGATCATGTCCATAGCCTTATAGTTGTGCAGCATGGCGTAGATCAGGCCGCTGGCAAAGGCATCGCCGCCGCCCACGCGATCCAGAATATTAAAGGTGTAGAGCTTGCTCTCAAAGGTGTGGCCGTCGTACCACATAAAGGCCTTGAGGCTGTTCTCGCTGCCGCTGTGGGCATAGCGCACATGGCGGGCAATGCACTTGAGGTTGGGGTAGCGGGCAATGAAGTGCTGGAAGATCTCGTCCTGCTGCTCATAGCTGGGCTGCAGGGGCACGCCGTCCTTCCAGTCGCCCTTGCTGTGATCGTTGTCGTCCTTCCACAGGTGGTAGGGCTCAATGCCCAGCAAAACGTCAACGTAAGGCAGGCACTCGGTGCAGAAATCGCGGGCTTCCTCCCAGCTCCACAGGGTAGAGCGGAAGTTGCCGTCAAAGCTGACGGTCAGGCCCTTCTTTTTGGCCACCTTGAGCATATCGATGATGAGGCCGCGGCAGTTGGGGCCCAGTGCCGGGGTAATGCCGCTCAGGTGCAGCCAGTCGTAGCCGTCCAGCAGAGCGTCCAGATCGACCTGGGAGAAATCATACTCGGTAATAGCACTGTGCTTGCGGTCATAAATGACCTTGGAAGCGCGGATGCCGTATCCGGTCTCCAGATAATAAGTACCCAGCCGGTTGGAGGGGGTCTCGTTGGGCTCGGTCAGGATCATGGGGGTGCAATGCACATCGTTGGAGCGCAGCCAGCGCACCGCGCTCTTGCCCAGGCTGTTGTTGGGCACTACGCTGAAGAAGGTGCTGTCCACACCCAGGTTGGCCAGGGCCAGTGCAATGTTGGCCTCGCTGCCGCCGTAGCTGGCTTCAAAGCTGGATGCCATGCGGATCTTTTCGTAGTTCGGCGGGGTCAGACGGAGCATGATCTCGCCGCAGGTGATAAATTTCTGGCCGTTGGGCTCGCTGCCGAGGATGGGATTGTAGTGTTCCATAACGCTCCTCCTAAAAAGTCGTTTCCGGGATCCATTTCATGTGAGAACACATTGTTGTATCCATTATACCGCACAGCGCGCTGGATAGCAAGCAAATGCTGTTTCGGCCGAGAGAAAAAGAAAAAGAAATTTTGGTTGTTTTGACGAAAGAACCCCTCAGTCACCTGCGGGATGACGGTGGGGTTCACACCCCCGTCAGGTCAAAGCTGGGCGTATACTCTTCCTTTGCACTGCTCTTCTGCTGCATATAGCCAGAACTGAGGCCCAGATCCATGGCGTAGTTGACCACCCGGCGGTATTCGTAGGTGGTGATGCGCCGCCCGATGCCGTGGTCTGCCGCCTGATAGAAGGGGGTGTACTGGCTCATCACGCTGGGCAGGAAGCACCCGGGGTCGGCCTTGTTCCAAGCCGCCATCTGATCGAGCACGGCAAAGCTGTCGTCCACATGGCCGGGCAGGGCAAGGTGGCGCAGGATCACGCCCCGCTGCAGGATGCCCTCGCTGTCAAAAACAGGGTGCCCGGCCTGAGCCATCATGGCTTCAATGGCGGGCCTGGCCTGCGCAAAATAGTCCGGCGCAGCGGAGAGTTCTGCCGAAAGGGCAGGGGAAACATATTTCAGGTCGGCCAGCCAGATGTCGATGAAACCGCGCCAGGCGTGCACGCTCTCCACGGTCTCGTAGCCGCCGGTGTTGCAGACGATGGGCAGATGCAGCCCCTGCGCCCGGGCCAGGTCGAGGGCGGCGATGATCCAGGGCCGCCACTGCCCGGGCGTGACAAGGTTGATGTTGTGGGCTCCCTGCGCCTGCAGGTCCAGAAAGATCTCGGCCAGGCGCTCCACGGTGATCTCCCTGCCCAGCCCCTCGGCGCTGATGGGGTAGTTCTGGCAGAAGCAGCACTTGAGGGTGCAGCCGGAGAAAAACACCGTGCCGCTGCCCCAGGTGCCGCTGATGCAGGGCTCCTCCCAGAAGTGCAGGGCAGCGCGGGCCGCTTTCAGGGTGCGGCCCGCCCCGCAGAAGCCCGTCTGCCCGGCGGCCCGGTCGGCTTTGCACTGCCGGGGGCAGAGAGTGCAGGCTTCCGGCACGGCAACAGAAATGGTTTTGGGCATAATATCCAAGTCCTTTGCAAAAGATTTGACAGAATTACTCTTGTTTATTATACCATTTATGACATGGAATGTGGTATACTATGATAGAATATTATATATCATGCAAAAATACTACATATCAGACGGAGGATGTCATGCGCACCGAAAACGAGGAGATCCGGGATCATTTGAAATATCTCTCCCTGCTGGCACGGGATTACCCCTCGCAGGCGGCCGCCGCCAGTGAGATCATCAGCACCCAGGCCCTGCTCAAGCTGCCCAAGGGCACCGAACATTTTATGAGCGACCTGCACGGTGAAAACGAGGCCTTTGTCCACATCCTGAACTCGGCTTCGGGTGTCATCCGGGAAAAGGTGGATATCGTGCTGGGGGAGAGTGTGCCGGAGCAGACCCGTGCAGAGCTGGCAACGCTCATCTATTACCCCAGCGAGAAGCTGCCCCGGCTCAAAGGCGAGTGCACGGATGAGGAAGCGCTTGACCACTGGTACACAGAGACCCTGCTTCAGCTCATTGATATCTGCCGGTTGGTGTCCTCCAAGCATACCCGGCAGCATGTGCGCTCCTGCCTGCCGTCCAGCTGCGGGTATATTCTGGATGAGCTGCTCCATGCCCACTTTGAGGACCACGACAAGGACCTTTATTATGGGCAGATCGTGGGCAGCATCATCGAAAATGGCCGCGCCGACCGGTTCATCGTCCGGCTGTGTGAGCTCATCAAGCGGCTGGCTGTGGACAAGCTGCACATCGTGGGGGACCTGTTTGACCGCGGCCCCCGGCCTGATATCATACTGGACCAGCTCATGCGCCACCACCATGTGGATATTCAGTGGGGCAACCATGACGTGGTCTGGATGGGTGCCGCCGCCGGAAGCCCCATCTGCGTCTGCACTGTGCTCAAAACGACACTGGCCTACCACAATCATGCCATGCTTGAGGACTGCTACGGCATCAACCTGCGGCACCTGCAGCGGATGGCCGAGCAGTTCTACGGAAATGACGACCTGACCCTCTGGATGCCCCACACCGACGCGGCGCGCGGCCCTTACACCGAGGGCATGCTCCACCGCTGTGCCGTGATGCACAAGGCCGTGACCATTCTGATGCTCAAGATGGAGTGCAAGGTCATCGACCGCAACCCGGATTTCAAGATGCAGGGTCGGGATTTCCTGCGGCACATCGATTGGAAAAAGGGAACAGTGACCCTGAACGGGCAGGCATACCCCCTGCGGGACACCAACTTCCCCACCGTGGACCCGGCAGACCCCGCCGCCCTGAATGATGATGAGCGGCTGGTGCTCCGCAAGCTGGTGGAATCCTTCCGGCAGAGCGAGCGCTTGCAGCAGCATGTGGAATTTTTGTACGCCAAGGGCAGCGTTTACCACATCGAGAACGGCAACCTGCTCTACCACGGCGTGGTGCCCATGACCAAAAACGGCAGCTTTGCCGTGGAGCGGTTCGAGGGACACAACTACTCGGGCCGCGGCTTGATGGACTACTGTGACGAGCGGGCACGCTGCGGCTACTTTGCTCCCGAGGGAAGCGCTGCCCGGCGGAGCGGTCAGGACTTTTTGTGGTATCTGTGGTGCGGCAAGCTGTCGCCGTTGTTCGGCCGCAGCGCCATGACCACCTTTGAGCGGCTGTATATTGCCGACCCCACAACCCACGAGGAAGTCAAGGACCCCTATTATACATGGTACAATGAAGAGGCCGCCTGCCGCCGCATCCTGGCGGAATTCGGTCTGCCCGGCACCAGCCACATCGTCAACGGCCATGTGCCGGTGCGGGAGAAGAGCGGCGAGAGCCCCATCAAGGGCGGGGGCCGTCTGGTCGTTATTGACGGCGGGTTCTGCCGCGCCTACCATGAAAAGACCGGCATTGCAGGGTATACGCTGGTGTACTCCAGCCGCACCATGTCCCTGCGGACCCATCAGCCCTTTGTCAGTGCCGAAAAGGCCGTGAACGAAAACATCGACATCGTGTCGCAGAAGAACATTCTGGAAACGGAGAACCACCGCATTCTGGTGGAAGAGACGGACGAGGGCGAGATCCTTCGGGAGCGGGTGCATGACCTGAAACAGCTGGTCAAGGCCTATCAGCTGGGCTGGATCAAGGAGACCTGCAGCGAGGATTGCGTCTGGTAAGGGGCGCTGATTGTAAAATTTTTGAAATAAGAAACAAAAATATCGAATATTTCCGCAGATTCTGGGCAAAACAGAAAATAATCCGGCAGGGGAAAAGGGGGCTTTGCTTTTTGCCCGAAGTTGTGTATAATAAGATAGCTGTATCGTGAGGGTGTGTACCCAGCGGTGCGCGGAGAGATCAAGTAAGAACCCTGAGTGGCCCTGCCGCTGGCGGGCCTGCGACAAGGAGATTATAAAATTGGAAAAGTTTGTTATTACGGGCGGCAAGCCCCTGCATGGCGAAGTCACCATTTCCGGTGCAAAAAATGCGGCTGTGGGCATTCTGCCTGCCACCATTCTGGCGGCAGATGTCTGTGTGATCGAAAATCTGCCGGACATCAGTGATGTGGCAGTCAGTCTGAAGATCCTGAGCACCCTGGGTGCCGGCATCAAGATGCTGAACCGCAATACCTACGAGATCGACACCACCCACCTGAACTGCACCAACGTCCCGGACGATCTGTCCCGCCAGATGCGTGCCAGCTACTACTTCCTGGGTGCACTGCTCTCCCGCTTTGGCAAGGCACAGGTGGCCATGCCCGGCGGCTGCAATCTGGGCCCCCGTCCCATCGACCAGCACCTCAAGGTGTTCAGCGCGCTGGGCGCAGAGGACAGCGTGGACTATGGCATGATCACCGTTCGCTCCAAGGAGCTGAACGGTGCCCATATCTTCTTTGATAAAGTCAGCGTGGGCGCTACCATGAACGGTATGCTCTCCGCTGTGATGGCACAGGGCCAGACCATTCTGGAAAACTGCGCCAAGGAGCCCCATGTTGTTGATCTGGCAAACTTTTTGAATATGTGCGGCGCGGATGTGCGCGGTGCCGGCACCGATGTGATCAAGGTGCGCGGCGTGGAAAAGATGCACGGCTGCACTTACAGCATCATCCCTGACCAGATCGAGGCGGGCAGCTACATGGTTGCCGCTGCTGCCACCGGCGGCGACGTTCTGATCAAAAATGTCACCCCCAAGCATCTGGAACCCATCACGGCAAAGCTCCGCCGTGCCGGTGTGGATGTGGAGGAATTCGATGATTCCGTCCGCGTCTCCCGCAAGGGCGATATCCTGCCGCTGAAGATCAACACCATGCCCCACCCGGGCTTCCCCACCGATATGCAGCCCCTGATGG
>ERZ773224.2891-NODE-2891-length-16640-cov-10.865903_pt1 | contig 16640 bp, 7 predicted proteins | sample MGYA00580526_ERZ773224 | MGnify/ENA primary metagenome ERZ773224 (study PRJEB29015, sample SAMEA2737743) | human gut metagenome | biome: human gut; feature: human-associated habitat; material: faeces | place: China | collected 2012 ... | reverse complement strand
GCAGCCGCCGGAGCGGTGCTTAAGCCGTAAGGCGGGAATTATGCGGTATTGCCCTGGATATAGTCGATGAGCAGCGACGACACCGTGACCGTAACAAGGGAAAACGCGATGCGCCGGAACGGGATGTAGGACAGCGACGCGAACAGGACGGTCAGATCGGTGAACAGGTAGGCGCGGGAGAGCCGCCACCCGGTCAGCTTATGGATGACAAGGGCGAGGGCGTCGTCGCCGCCGCTGGACCCGCCCTGCCGCACGATGAGCCCCACGCCGACGCCGACGAACACGCCGCCCAGCAGCGCCGCCGCCAGCGGCCAGGGCGTCAGGTCGGGCAGCATGGGGGGCAGGCATTCCCAGATCCTATAGAACCCGGCCAGGCTCACGCTGGCCAGTCCTGCCGAGAGCAAAAAGTCCCACCCGAGAAATTTGAACGCCAGCGCGTAGCTGGCCGCGTCGAGCAGGGGCGACGCCACCGACGCGGGCACGCCGAGCCAATGGTTGATGAGCAGCACCAGGCCGATGATGCCGCCCTCGGTGATGGCGGTGCGCTGGTGGATATTATGGATGCCGAACGACAGGATGGCCGCGCCCAGCAGGATCATAGCGATCCGTTTGGCGGTGAACCGGCCCAGCGCGCGGCGGATTTTTTGTTGGAGCGTTTGTTTTGGCATAGTGTACCTCTTGACAGTGATATATCCAGTATACCACATGGCGTCAAGTGGCCGGAAACAGCCCCCGTAGGGGCCGGGCATGCCCGGCCCGTAGCCTTGCCATTGCCGCCCGTTTATCTTTTGCATCGTAGGGAGGGGTCTTGACCCCTCCGCGGGGCGTCGGGGACGCCGCCCCCTACAATGTTCCGCAAGGCTTCTCCTTGTCGCAAAAGGGCACGGCGGCCTGGGGGCAGGCCGCCCTACATCCCACTTTTCCACAGTCCGTAGGGCGGGGTGCCCTCACCCCGCCGCAGCTTCGCCGCTGCCGCCCGTTTTCGGGTTATTCCGCACAAAAAAGCAGGGGTTCGCGCGCTCGCGCTCCCCTGCCGTTCCTCTTACTGCAATGCTCTTATTTCCCCGCCAGCAGCACCGCCAGCACGGCCTTTTCCACGTAGATGCGGTTCTCCGCCTCGTCGAAAATTTCGTCGGCGTGGGCTTCCAGCACATCGGGGGCGATCTCCTCGCCGCGGTGGGCGGGCAGCGGGTGCTGCACCATGCAGCCCGGCTTTGCCAGCGCCATGCGGGCGGCGTCCAGCGTAAAGCCGGTAAAGTCGCGGCGGCGCTGCTCGGCCTCGCGCTCCATACCCATGCTGACCCACACGTCGGTGAACAGCACATCCGCGTCCCGCGCGGCTTCGTCCGGGTCGTTCGTCAACGTGAACTTATCCCCGTACTGCTTCGCCAGCATCAGCACGTCGGCGGCGGGGCGGTAGCCCTTCGGGCAGGCGATCGTCACCGTCATGCCCACGGCCAGACAGCCCACAATGACGCTGTTTGCCATGTTGTAGCCGTCACCGACAAACCCGGCCTTCAGCCCGGCCAGCGTGCCCTTGCGCTCGCGCACGGTCATCAGGTCTGTCAGCACCTGCAGGGGGTGCGCATAGTCGGTCATGCCGGAAACCACCGGTATACCGCTGTATTTTGCCAGCATGTCCAGCGTCGTCTGCTTGTAGGTGCGGCAGACGATGGCGTCATAGTACCGCCCCAGCACGCGGGCCGTGTCCTGCACAGGCTCACCGCGGGCGGTCTGCAGGTCGCCGGCGCTCAGGTAGGTGCCCAGGCCGCCCATCTGGTAGATGCCGACCTCCAGGCTTGTGCGGGTGCGGGTGGAGTTTTTGGCGAAAACCAGCGCCACCGCCTTGCCCTGCAGATCCTTCGGGTCCACGCCGTCCTTGTGCAGCCGCTTGTACTCGTCGGCCACATCCAGAATGTGCAGGATTTCCTCGGGCGTCATGCCGCCCAGCTTCAGCAGATGTTTCATACGCATTTCTCCAGTACGCTGCGCAAAATCGCCAGCGCGTCGTCCACGTCGTCCGCCGTCAGGATCAGCGGCGGCAGCAGACGCAGGCGGGTCTTGGCGGTCAGCACCAGCAGACCCGCCTTCTCGCAGGCGGCGCGGACGTCGGCGGCCTTGATGCCGTCGTCAAACGCGATGCCCACCATCAGGCCGAGGCCGCTGACCTCCCTGACATGGGGCAGCTTTGCCAGCCCGGCGCGCAGCTGGGCCGCGCGCTCGTTGACGTTGGCGAGGAAGTCGTCGTCCATCTCGTCCAGCACGGCCAGCGCACCGGCGCAGCAGACCGGGTTGCCGCCGAACGTCGAGCCGTGGGAGCCGGGCTTCATGTGGTCGGCGACCTTTTTGTTCATCAGCACCGCGCCGATGGGCAGACCGCCGCCGAGCCCCTTCGCCAGCGTGACGATGTCGGGGTGCAGATCAAAATGCTCGCACGCCAGGAACTTGCCGGTGCGGCCCACGCCGGTCTGCACCTCGTCCACAATGACGAGGATGTCTTTTTCCCTGCAGAACGCCGCGACCCTGGCGACGTAGTCCGCGTCCAGCGCGACGACGCCGCCCTCGCCCTGCACCAGCTCCATCATGACGGCGCAGGTGTCCTTGTCGGCGGCCTTTTCCAGCGCGGCAAAGTCGCCCGCGGGCACGTAGTCAAAATTTCCCGGGAAGGGGCCGAAGTCGTGGTGGAACACGTCCTGGCCGGTGGCGGTCAGGGTCGCCAGTGTGCGGCCATGGAAGGAGTTGACCAGCGTGATGACCTTATTCCGGCTCTCGCCATAGGTATCTACGCTGTATTTGCGGGCGCACTTGATCGCGCCCTCGTTGGCCTCGGCGCCCGAGTTGCCGAAGAACACGGCGTCCAGCCCGGTGCGGCGGCAGAGCTTTTTCGCCAGCTTGCCGTCGGGGGCGGTGTAATACAGGTTCGACGTGTGCTGCAGCGTTGCGGCCTGGTCGGCCACAGCCCTGACCCACGCGGGGTGGCAGTAGCCCAGCGAGTTGACGCCGATGCCCGACGTGAAGTCAAGGTAGCTCTTGCCGTCGGCGTCCCTGGCCGTCATGCCCTCGCCCTCCGCCAGCACGACCTGGCTGCGGCCATAGGTGTGGAGGATGTAGTCGTTATCACGGGAAATAACTTTTTCGGTATTCAATTGGGTGACCCCCTTTTTATCATACGCAAAAGCCTTCCCCTTCGCGGGAAGGCGGCCCGCCTTGGAGCCTTCCCCCTTGGGGGAAGGTGGCCGCAGGCCGGATGAGGGGCAAGTGTCCTGCGGCTGCCCGTTTGCGGGACAGCGCCAAGCACTTCGCCCTCATCAGTCAGCGGGCGGGGCCGCTGACAGCTTCCCCCGAGGGGGAAGCCCAGGCTGTCGGAAAATGCGTTGCTGCGGCAAGTTGACGGGCGACCAATGGTCGCCCCTACACACGCAATAAGGCAAGAATGCAATTTTTTGACGGTCTGAACCTCACAAAAACGCGCAGTACCATTCCAAAACGGGCCCGCCAAACAGCATCGCGATCACGATGCCCGCACACAGAAACGGGCCGAAGGCGAAGTGGTCCTTCTTCCCTGCCTTTTTGGCGGCCAGCAGGTATATACCGTACATACCGCCAAAAACAATGCCGAAAAACATCGCCAGCAGCGTATTCTGCCAGCCCAGGAACAGCCCGGCGGCTGCCATCAGCTTGATGTCGCCGCCGCCGAACGCGCCGTCGATGACAAGGCAGAGCAGAAACATCGGCACACTGACGCAGAGCGCACCGATTACGTGCGGCAGCCAGTCGGCAGGGGAGAGCAGCACGCTCACCGCGCCGCAGACCGCCAGCGCCAGATTCAGCCGGTCCGGGATGGTCTGCGTCTCGGCATCAATGAGCGAAACGCTCAGCAAGATCCCGCAGACCGCCAGCGCCAGCAGCGCGGCCCAGCTCATGCCGAACAGCCCGCCCGGCAGGGCGTAGGCAGCGCCGTACCGCCAAGTGCAGCCCAGCGCCAGCACGCCGCCCAGAAGCTCCACCAGCAGGTACCGCGCCGGAATGTGCGCACCGCAGTGGCGGCACCGCCCGCGCAAGAATAACCAGCTGAACACAGGCACTAAGTCCGGTGCACCCAGCGTGTGGCCGCACTGCGGGCATACGCTGCGGCCCTTCAGCGGGTCCATGCCCCGCGGCAGCCGCCACGCGACGACGTTCATAAAGCTGAACAGCGCCGCGCCCAGCAGAAAACGAATGAGTCCCAACAGAAGCTCAAGCAGCAGCATGGCCCACCCCCGCGCCGTATTGCAGCCGGTCCTCCGCGCGGAAAACGCGGTAACCGCCGTCGGCATCATAGATGGCGTATATGCCGTTCTCCTGATACAGGAGCCGCTGCACGGTGTAGCCGTTCGGGTCAATCTGCAAAAGCGTCACTGTGCCGGGCAGTGAGCCCAGCGTGCGGATTTCCTCGGCAATGCCGTCCGCAAAGCCGTCCGCGCTTGTCTGGTCGGCGAACGTCTGCCCGGCGGAGTAGCACTGGGCAGACACGGCACTGGCCGCCAGCCGCGCAGCCTTGACCTGAGCCAGGGCCTCCCGCGCACGGGCCTGATAGCGCAGCTCCGCCGCGCCGGTCACAATAGTATACAGGACAGCGCCCAGCGCCAGCAGTACGGCGAGCTTTTCCGCAAACGCAGCTTTGGCCCAGCGTTCCCCGGTATGGCGCAGCCATGCGCCCAGTCGTGCTGCCAGCATTGTTACACATCCTCTACCATATAATAACACGCTATTTAGTATACCGTGCCGGGCCTGTATTTGCAAGAAATTTCACGAAAAAAACTCTGTTTTTTGTTCAAAGCTAACGGAAATTATGGCGAAATCGTGCACAACTTGCCGCTGACCCACTATATTTGGTGTAAATTTGCTGAAATCTCGCGGAATTTGTTGCGAAAACGTCACATTCCGAGTATAATGCCAATATATATAATCTGGTATTGTGTCTAATTGTAACCTTTCACCGGAGAAACGACGGGAGCATCTATGGTGCAGTACAATAAAAATATAAAAAACAAAAAGAAAGGCTTTACGCTGGTGGAGCTGATGGTCGTTCTGGCTATCACAGCCATTCTGGCGGTGCTGGTCGGCGGCGGGCTGATCGCCTACACGCGGCTGGCCCGGTTTGAAAAGAACGAGGCCAACGCCCGCACGCTGTTCCAGACGGCGCAGATCTCCCTGACCCGGATGGAGACGGCGGGGGAGCTGGATGCGTTCCGCCGGCAGGTCATGGAGGAGGGCGACACGGGCGACCACTTCCAGAACGACGTCACTGTGACCGACGCGGGCGGCAATACCCTTGTGAGCCGCACCAAGACCGAACTGAACCAGAACGTGGCCGCGCTCTACTATGACCGCACGGGCGCTGCCGCGGGCAACCATAACGCGCTGGTGGAGCGGCTGCTGGGCGATTACATCTACGACGCCTCGCTGCTGAATGCCTCGATCTGTGTCGAGATCGACGTGCAGAGCGGGCAGGTCTACTCGGTCTTTTACGATACCAAATCCGATAAGCTACGCTTCAATCAGGACGGTGCTACGAATATTTATGACCGCAGCTATGACCACCGCCGCAATGACAGCCTTGTCGGCTACTACTCTGCCGAGGACCGCGTCAACGTTGTGCAGCTGGTGCAGACGAAGCTGAAGGTCAAGAATCCCCGCCTGACGAACGGCGAGACGCTGACCCTGAGCTGGAGCGGCAACTCCAGCCTCGGCGATCTGGACACCTCCTACACGGCCACGGCCTACGATGCCAAGGATACCGGCAAGACGAAGCCGCTGTTTACCATCACGATCAAGCGCGACACCGCGGGTGCGGCGGATGATAACAAGCAGGTCATCACCAAGATGCCTGTCACGATTTATACGTATGATAATGCGGGCCAACGGACGGAAACCAAGAAAGAACTCTACTTCCCGTTAAGCTACAACAAGGGCAGCTTTGTGCTGACGCTGGACGCCATGGCGGACGCGGCGCTGCTGCGTGCGTGTGAGAACGACGAGGTTGCCGCCACGAGCCTGTACAGCATCACCCGTCTGCTGAACGACCCGAAGGACATCTACATTGCCATGCGCGCCGAGCCGCGGGAAAACTACAGCGACACCTACACAGCCAGCAAAGAGGAAACGACGAACGAGGAAAACACCCTGCTGGCCAAGGGCGGCACGGCGGTCACGGCTGACCTGAAATATTTCCGCCATCTGTACAACCTGCGCTGGTCTGCCGATTGGAAGATTGCCGGCGAGGGCACCTACACGCTGACCCCCCAGGCCAGCAACAGCACCGGCCTGAACTGGACGGGCGGCGGCGTCACGGTCTACTGCGCGTCGGGTGAGCGGTACCCGGCGGCCAAGGTGCCGTCCCTCAATGACCCTGTCGCCTGGCCGACGATCCCGGAGCTGGGCGAAAAAATCGAACTTACGAGCAAAACAACGGTCCTTGCAACCAAGACGACCCGTGTGCCCATCCTCAATCTGCAATTGAGCAGCAAGTCCGTTGCAAAAACCGGCAGGGCAGGGAAGGACGAGCTGGCCGACCACTATGTCGGCCTTATCGGCGAGAACAAGGGCAAAATTTTTTACATCACACTGCGCGACCCGGACATTCAGGTCAACGTCAAGACCGAGACCGTCGCCGCCGGTGCGCTGCCGAAGGCAGACCAGCTCAAGCTGACCGCGACCAAATTCGTCACGGCGCTGGCGAAGGACGACGAGAACTGGCGCGATGTGCGCGCCGTCGGCGCACTCTGCGGCGTCAACACAGGCACGCTGGAAAACTGCGCCTTGACCCGCGGCACGAACTCCTCGACCAGTGCGCTGGTGGCCGCGGCGCTGGCGTTTGACAACAAAACCACCGCAACAGAGCGAACAGCAGAATACAAGACCGTAAATAACAAAAAATATACCTATTATACAGACGAGCCGCGCGGCATTGGCGGTCTCGTCGGCGTTGCCATACCCAAAGCCGAGTCCGTCATGCAGGATCTGACCGTTGCGTCGGACGTGACAGTGGCGGGTCTGCTTGTGGACAAGGACACGCAATCCGTTGCAAACACAGCGGCAGACCAACAGGCCGAGAAGGCCCGCTACGCTGCCGCGGCAGCTGAGCCCGGCACGGACGGCTCCCTCTGGCGCAGCGTCGGAGTGGGCGGCGTGTTCGGCACGGTGGACGCCGCGAAGATGCAGACGACGGACAAGACGAACATCGTCAACAACGGCTTTGTGACCGGCAACGGCTTCACGGGTGGCATCGTCGGCAACCTGTTTACGACGGACACCAGCGTGTCCCCGAGCCTGACGGGCCTGAGGAACAACGGCACGGTCAGCGCGGGAGCCAACTATAAGGGCGATACCGCGGGCGATGCGCGCAGCCTGGTGCTGGGGCAGTTCTTCGGCGGCATTGCGGGCTACGGCAGGGGCGTGACCCTGCAAGACTGCAACAGCGTGACCCGCAGCGACCTGACAGAGACCCAGCTCAAGAAGCAGGTCGAGGCGGGCTTCGACAAAACCGGCGCGTTGACCGACGCCAGCCCCCTCAAGGGCGATTTCGTCGGCGGCCTTGTCGGCTACGGCAAGGAAATTGTGCTGAACGGCTGCAAGACCGGCAAGGGCTACGTGCTCGGCAGCCGGTTTGTGGGCGGTCTGGCCGGTGGCTTTACCGGCAGCGGCGTACAACAGAACGATACGAACAGCAGTGACGTCTTTGGCAACCGCTACGTCGGCGGCATCGTGTCGGTCAACGGCAGCAACAGCCAAATCAGCGGCATGACCAATACGGGTCTGGTCGCGGCCTTTGGGCAGAACGCGGCCTACGTCGGCGGCATCGTCGGCGTCAATGATGCCGACTGGGGCGGCAGTCAAGACCCGAAAGCCACAGCCACCGTGCAGAACTGCGCCAACCGTATGTCCGGCGACAACGCCACCGACACCCGCCGCATCAACCTGCTAAAGGAGCTGAACGGCTACGCCGACTACGTCGGCGGCATCGCGGGCTGCAACGGCAAAAACGGCGTTGTGACGTGGGATAAGAACGGCACCCCGACGCTGGGTGCCATTCTGTACGGCAACAACTACGTGGGCGGCGTGGCCGGTTATAACGATGAAAATGCGACGATCTCCAACTCCTCCGGTCAGAACCTGACCATCAGCGGCCAGATCGTGGCGGCGGGCAAGGCTGTCGGCGGCATGATCGGCCTGAACTGCGCCTCCACGCTGCCCTCTGCCACTGTGAAGGTCAGCCGCGTGGCAGGTCAGCAGCTTGTCGGCGGCGTCATCGGCGCCAACCTGCCGGTGGGCGGCTTCACCGTGACGGGCGGCGCGTTTATAACAGATGTGGCCTCGGGCCGCGTCGAGGCCGACGCCGTCGCGGGCGGCATCATCGGCTACAACCGTCTGCTGGCGGCCAAGCCCGCAAACGTCACGCTGGCGGCGCTGCTGCCGACGATTGACAAGAGCACCGGCGTGCTGACCGACAGCACCGACGCGGAAACGAAAACGGACACCCCAATCACCCTGACCGGTTTCCAGAACAAGCTCAACCTGCAGGCCGACATCTACGTCGGCGGCATCGTCGGCGCAAACGACGCCAATACGAAGCTGACGATTCAAAAGGCAACCAACGGCGCAACGCAGAACGCCCTGTCCGTCGGCGGCCTGAACCCGTCCAACAACGGCGCGTTTAAAGGCGGCGTATCGCTGAACGCGCTGGCCGATGGCCGCTATGATTTCGACGACGTGCACGGCGCACTGGCGGGCGGTATCATCGGCTATGCCACGCCCAACACGAAGCTGGAAAACTGCATAAACTACGGCACAGTGGCTCACAAGTGCGCCGCGGGCGGCTTTGCGGGCTGGAACGAGGGCACGATCACCGGCGGCAGCATGGCGGCGTCCCTCGGCAACCGTGAAACCGGGTATACCTATCTGGGCGGCGTTGCGGGCGTCAACGGCGGTCTTATTCAGTCTGCCTACCTGGTTAAAGACTGCGCTGTGCGCGGCGACAGCTATGTCGGCGGCATTGCGGGCGTCAACCTGGGCGGTGACACTGCGGCAAGCATCTGCACGGGGGACAACAGCAGCACTGGCACGGTGGAGGCCAACCGGTACGCGGGCGGCGTGGCCGGTGCCAACGTCGGCAGCATTTCGCTGTCCGGCAAGCTGCAAAGCAGTGTCACCGCCAACAAGTATGCGGGCGGCGTGACCGGTATCAATACGACGTATAACGCCTATAAGGGCCGCATTTACGGCGCTGACAACGCCACCGACGCGGTCAGCGGCAGCGTCACTGCCGCCAACTACGCGGGCGGCGTGGCCGGTACGAACCGTGCCGAAATCACCCGTGTGGATAACTACGCCTCGGTGCGCGCCAGCACAAAATATGCGGGCGGTATTGCGGGCGAGAACGCCGCGGGCGGCAAAATCAGCGCCTGCGTCCATGCCCAGAATCAGGTCTACGCCACCAACGGCGAGGCGGGCGGCATCGCGGGCAATAATAATAAAGACGCGCTGATTGAGAATGTGCAGGTCAAGGCCGACGTCACCGCGGCCAACGGCACGGCGGGCGGCGTCACGGCCACGAACTTCGGCATCATCGGCCAAGGCAGCGGGCTGGAAAACAACAGCAGCGTAAGCGGCTGCACGATCTCCGGCACGTCGGAGAGCATCGGTGCCATTGCGGCGTACAACCGCAAGGACGCGACCATCCGCAACGTCAGGCTGGCGGAAAACGCCAACGTGCGGTTCAGCACCCCGGCGGTCACCATCGGCGGCCTTGCGGGCATGAACGAGGGCACCGTCACCGGCTGTAAGGTCGAAAACGGCGCGCTGGCGCTGAACGACGGTCTGCGCGCGGGCACCAACACCGTCACGCTGGGCGGCGCGGTGGGCCGCACCACGGCGGACGGCACGGTCAGCAGCACCGACGTTCTGCTGGACCTTACACAAAATCTTGATAAATATACAAATCTGGGCGGCGTCGCAGGCCAGAACGACGGTACCCTGAAGCAGTGTACCTATTCCGGCACGATGGGCGGCAACGCGGACACGGACGGCCTTGTCTCCGACGGTGCACGCAGCACCGGCAGCACGGTGGGCGGCATTGCCGGTCTGAACAATAGCAAAATCACCGGCTGTGAGGTCAAATACATCAAACTGCAGGTCAGCGGTATCAGCAACATCACCACGACCCAGACCGCAGACGAAAAGCTCGCCAGTGCCAGCCATGTGGGCGGCATTGCGGGCCGCAACAATGCCGAAATCGCCAACAGCTATGTCGCCACCGAGCGCAGCAACGGCGGCGCGGGCAGCATCATCACGGCGCGTTACGGCTTTGTGGGCGGCGTTGCGGGCTCCAACAACGGCACTATCACGGGCAGCGGCAGCAAAAAAGCGCTGGTCAGCGGCGACACAACAAAACTCGCCCTTGTTGCACAGGTTGAAAAATGGCTGGGTGCGGCAGATGCCAATGCCGGCATCAACAGCATGGCGGCAGAGCTGACCACAGGCAAGACCTACGCGGACCTCAAGGGCGTTGACACTGTGACGTACAAGGGCTACACGAACGTTTACAACAACACAGGTCTTGCCGCCAATGATCTGCTTGTCGCCCTGCGCGGCAGCAACAACAGCGAGACCGTCCGTGCCGCCGGTTATCTGGGCGGTCTGGCAGGCTTTAACTCTCTCCGCGGTACAATCGACACTTCCGCCACCGGCCAGTGGTTTGTCTATTCTGACAATGCGACAACGGCATCCACCGTCGGCGGTATTGTCGGCCAGAACGAATCCAACGTCACAGACAAAAGCGTGCTGGACACTGTGGTAAACTGTGCCGCTGTGCGCCGGTTTACGCGCGTGAAGAACGAGGATGATACAGACGATGACAATATTTACAAGGTCGGCAGCCGTGTGGTTGTCCATGTGGGCGGTGTCATTGGCCAGCAGCAGAACCGCAGCGATGACCGGTGGTCTGTCAGCAAGGTAGTCAACTGCGGCAGTGTGTTCAACAGCCGCTCGGCCAATGTGGGCGGCGTGATCGCCTATTGGCTGGACTACGGCGGAACCGTGCAGAAATGCTTCAATTTTGGCAAAATCACAACAAACACGAACGACAAAAACAGCGGTTACGGTGCAGTCGGCGGTATTGTCGGCTTTATTGACCAGCCTATTTCCGGCGGCACCACAAATGTGCTTTCCTGCCGTAACTACGGTCAGATTTGGTATGATTCAAACGGCGCAAATGACTGTGCGGGCATTATCGGTAAAATCGAGATGAAGAAGCCCACCGATATTATGACGCTGAACATCATCGACTGCGTCAATAGCGGTGCAATCAAGGCAGAATCGCAGGCAGTCGGCATTCTGGCATGGATCGGCCCGTACGACAAGGGAAATATTGATTATGTTACAGTAAATATTGACCGCTGCCGAAACCTTAATACAGACTTTACGTGTAGCAGAAAAATCGGCATTGTCGGCAGCCGCGGTAATGGCTCTGGGTCGAATAAAGCAACCAATGTCACAAACTGCTTTGCTACGGTTGGTACAGATTGGTTCCCGATTGCCTATTTGCGCCTGAGCGGCGAGAATGTCACCGGCCACGGCAACTATTATATTGAAGATTCCGGCGATAAGGGCAAGAGCTTCTTTAAGAAAGATTCCCGTAAACTGACCACAGTAAAACCGAACAGTACAACAGGTAACTGGGAGAAAGCGGATAAGCAAGGAAGTGACTCGGCCTACAACGAGACATATTGGGACTCGTCCTCGAAAAAAGTAAAAGCACACCGTCTGTACATAGGCTATAACGTCACTGACAAAGCAACCTATCCTTATATTGCGTTCCTGCCCACTTTGGCAGAGGGTGGGAACGGCGCAGCGTACAGTCTGTGGTGGATGCGAGGCATTACTTCTACGGATTGGAATGCCGCAGCAAACTCTGCCTACATCAAGACCGACGGTAACAAAGCCTACATTTTCGATGACACCGGCGCGGACGATGATACCAATCCCGGCCAAAAGAGAGCGGACGTGATGCTGCAATTCGGCGAAGCCTCGAACAGTACGAAATCGGACGTTGATATTACCGACATCACCGACGAGGTCATCCAGAACTACTATAAGTACGTGCTGGATAGCACCAAGCCCGCCCAGCCGGGAGAAATCCACGTCAAGGCCAGCCAGGTGCAGGACGCGGACAACAACGTCTATGGCCGTTATGAAGTGACGTGGGGCGAGCCGAACGACACGACAGCCAGCCCCGCCGCTTACTACCGTGTTGAAATTCTGCCCTGCGATGCTGCGGGGAATGTCGCAGCGGGTGCGCCCTATCTGAAAGCGGACGTCTACCAGCGCAGCTATACCTTTGTGGCTGATAAAGCGTGGACGGGTAACTTCGTCGTGCGTGTAACGCCCTACAACACCAACGACGACCCGAATCAGGCTGACAACTTCAACACCAGCGGCGTGCAGACCTTTATGCACGCCCTACCGACACCGGAGATTGAGTTCCGGCTGGTCAAACGCGAGAACGGCGGCTTTGACTGGAATCAGTGCCAGACGCCGGATGAAAAACGGAGAGAATTCAAGTATGAGGTTGTCGCGGTGCTGAAAAACTACACCGAATACCCGACAGACGAGGCATGGACCGTCAAGCTGACCGATGGAAAGTATAATTATTATTTTACAAAGAATGGCAAGCAGTACATCCGCCTGACCAATAATTTGGAACGCACTTTGACGCTTACGGCGTTGGCAACCCCGGACAACAGCACAAAGTATCTGCGCTCGGCCCAGTACAAGTCAGAGACCTATCTCCCGTCCCAGTGGCGAGACCACAACGGTGACTCCGGCAAGGACGAGGACGGTCTGCCGCTGGGCACGCTGAAACAGGACGGCGACACGGACTATGTGACCTACACCGGCCAGACAGCGGAGAGCTTTGAAGCAACCGTGAAGTTCAGCTTTACCCCGGAGGTCAAGAGCGACAGCAGCGAGCACGGCAGCCCGACCTACCGCGTCATGCTGCTGGCAAAATATCTGGGCAATGACGAAGTCAACGGCGTATCTTTGAACGGCCAGTACATCACGCTGGCCGCGCGGGAAAGCATTGTGACAGAGTCTCCCGTCACCTTCAACCTGAACAGCCTGCCGTCGGATGCCATGACGAACTACACCGACTTCCTCGTTGTCGCAGTGCCCGTCACCAGTGGCAAGGGCGATATGAAGTATCGCTGGGATGCCACGGCGGACGAAGTGTCCGCAGCCATCGCCAGCCATGCAAACGACACCAACAAAGAAATCTGGTGGAAGAACGGCTATGAGATCGTCCGCACGGGCGAGCACAGCTATACCTATGCCCATCTGACGCCGCTCTGCTTCTCCGACGTGAACCGCACCGATGACAAGAGTTGGGCTATACAGGCCACGCAGACGACCCCGCAGATCATCTTCAAGCAGCTGAACCTGAATGTCCTGAAAGCCCCGACGCTGGCGGAAGATACAGACGGCGGCGTGGTGAACCCGGCCAACAATCAGCTGACCTACACATTCAAATGGACACAGGGCGACATGGAGGCCACTGACGCAGCCCCCGTCTACCAGATCAAGCTCTACGGCCTGTTGACGGACGAGAACGGCAATGTGACCGGTCAGGAGCAAATTGCGCTGAAGGACACCCTGACGCCGACACAAAATGACAACAGCTTTACCCTGCCTGTCAACGTGGATACCATGCTGGCCAACGGCAGCGACAGCTGGCGCTATGACAAGGTCCGGCTCGAGGTCACCCGCGTGGCGGCAGCCGGCACCGATGAAATCGGCGCGTCCGCTGTGGCGGATTACAGCGTTAAGCAGCGCCTGCCCGGCATCAGCGCGCCGAGCTCCATCACCCGCGTCAACGGCGAGACCGACAACGCGGATGCCCTGCTCTACACGGTCAGCTGGTCGCCGTCCGACGACGTGCGCATTGACCACTATGACCTGTGCGTCGTCGATGACGGCGGCAATACTGTGCTGACGCTGCCCACCACGGGCAACGTCGGCAGCCTGACGCTGGATCTGGAGCAGTATCAGGGCAAGGCATTGCGCTTCCGCGTCATTGCCCGCCGCAAGGCTGATAACAATACCTGCTTTGACGGCCCGGACGGCGCGTTGAGCCAGCCCGAGACCATCGTCCGCCGCGCCGCTGCGCCCAAGGTTACGGCCAGCAGCTTTGCGCCCGCCAGCCCGAATCAGGAGACGTTCCTGAACGACCTCAAGCTCAACATGACGCTGGCGGAAGCCGCACAGGGCAATGTCTACTTTACCGGCTATATCTTCAGCGATGAGGCCAAGTATACAGAAATTGCCAAACTGGCCGAGGTTTGGCAGAATACCCCCACCGGACAGGACAAGTACAAGGCCCAGCAGGAGTTGACCCAAGCACTGGACGAGATGCTGGACAGCGGCGACGCCGAGCTGGTCATCCCGAAGGACAGCCGCACGGTGGGCGGGAGCGCCAGCGCCAACGACACCACCGCCAGCTATACCTTTGTGCCCGACGGCAACGGCTTTACGCTGACGCCCGACCATGCAAAACAATACCTGCTGCCCGCGGTGCGCGTTATGCCCACCGACGGCACGACAGCGTCGAACTGGTTCTACATCCTGCAGGATGCCGCAAAGGCGCAGCTGCCGGCCATCACGCTGGACGCCCCCGTGGACGCTGCCGAACCGGAACGCGCGCTTGGCAATGCCGTTTACACGCAGGAGGTCAACCTGTACAGCGACCCCGAGTTTAAGAGCAATCGCGGTACGGCCCCGCTGAAGCTGCGCCGCTTTACGGTGGAGTGGACCGCGGTGAACAAGTACACCCAGGCCGACGGCACGGTGCGCAACCTGACCGACAGCTATACCTTTACCGTCACGCCGCTGGATAGTAAGACGAAACAGCCCTACAGCATTACGGTGACGACCTACGACAGGGACGTGAAGGACGCAGACGGCAATATCACGCATAAGCGCGGGGAAATCGAAACCGTTACCAAGACCTATAACGACGAAACGACGGAGCTTGAAAAGCAGACCGACGAGACCCGCATCTGGTACGACCTGAGCGTTGAGCCTGTCTACGACAAAGATAACAACCTGACCGGCTGGAAATCGCAACCCTATGACGTCACCGGCACGGTGGAAAAGGACGGCGGTACGCTGTACTACAAGGCACAGACGGTTCCCATGCTGGAACTGGTGCAGGAGGACGGTGCCGAGCCTGTTTACCGCATCACCCTGCCCGAGCTGCAGGAAAAGGTGCAGGACGACTCGCTCGCTCTGCAAAAGTTCACCGCAAGTGTGACGCTGCAGACGCTGGCGCACTCGATTGGCGACGATAAGACCGTTGCGTCCGATTCGGTCAAGGTCCCCGTCAACGAGACGAACACCGCCGATGCGACGGAGGATGCCCAGAGTATGGACTCCGCGGAGAGCGTCGCGCCCGCCGAGACTGCAGAAAGCACGGCGGCGGAAAGCGCCCCCGCAAGCGTGCCCCCGGTCCTGATGCGGGCCCGTGCGGCACTGCCCATGGCGACCCCGGAGACCGCCGCTGCCCCGGATGAGACGGACGCGGCGGAAACCGCGCCCCCGGAACGGACGGAAACAAGCGACGCATCGTAATTTTATTTCAGGAAAGAAGGTGGCATTATGCACCGCAGGGCACGCAGCATTCTGCGCGGGGAGCAGGGACTTTCGATGATACTGGTCCTCTGCATCGGCGCACTGTTTGTGGCGCTGTCGGCAGCGCTGGTCTATGCGGCCTCCGTGCTGACGGCCAATGCCAACCGCCAGCTGCTGGAACAGGAAGCCTACCAGCTGGCAACCAGCTTTTCCGACGTGCTGGAAGGGGAGCTGAATGACTATGACCCAAATGACCGCGACAGCAAGACATTTGCTGGGTTCGTCAACAATGAATTTATGTTCTCGGTGAGTTACGGCAAGGACATCTATGATTTGGAATCCCAGCCATTCGTGTTTGAGTTAATGAAGGGCTCCACCGCGGCGGCAGATGGTGCTGATTCTATCACAATCACATTACGCCGCCGCCCGGGCGAGGATGTAGATGATTTGAACCTAGGCGGACAGGGACAGTATGTTACGACAGACAAAGAATGGCAATCATTCCTGAGCAACTGGCAAAGCACGGACTATAAAGTAATAGATTTGCAACTGGATGTAACTGTTACAGCGAAGAAGGGGGGAGAACAATTCTCCTTTACACGAGTGTATGACAGACACATCCATTACCCGATTGATTACTATACGATAGACGGGCAAACAGCTCATTATAGTTGGACTTTTGGCACGAACCAGTTTACAGTTCCCGGTGGTTCAACACTTGTCATTGATAAAAATGACACAACGGTTCATACAATTGTGCCGCACTATGATACGCGGCAGCAGGACAAAACGACCATTACCTACACCCGCGGTGTTAAACAAAACGCCGGCAAAACACAGGAGTGACCCGCTATGAAACACATTTTCAAAAATCGGCAAGGGGAAACGATTGTGGAAGTGCTTGTGTCGTTCCTGCTGCTGCTGATTTTTACGTCGATGTTCGTCGTTTCGCTGCGGTACGCCCGCGCCATGTCCCA
>ERZ773224.2888-NODE-2888-length-16654-cov-8.324116_pt1 | contig 16654 bp, 18 predicted proteins | sample MGYA00580526_ERZ773224 | MGnify/ENA primary metagenome ERZ773224 (study PRJEB29015, sample SAMEA2737743) | human gut metagenome | biome: human gut; feature: human-associated habitat; material: faeces | place: China | collected 2012 ... | reverse complement strand
TTTCCTTATATGTTTCTATTACACTTTCTTCAATATCAACTAATTCTTTTGCATTTAAAGGTCTATCCATATAATTTTTCATTATTCCAGATAGAATTGCTCTAATTTCTGCAACTTTATTCAAAATGTTTATCTTTTCTACTCCATTTTCTTCTTTTTCAATGTCAATATCAAAAATATTAATTCCTGAATCTACTCCTTGCTTTATTGAAATTACTCTGCCTCCTAAATTTTCGGTCCTTTTTTTATATTCTCCTTCAATATCAAGAATTGCAGATTGAGTATTATTTGTAACTAATGACCTTGATGAAAGAGTATCCATTGTTACTGATTTTCCTGCTCCAGTTATACCTAAAATAACTATGTGAGGATTTGTTAAATTTTTATCAAATGTGTCTAAATATACTGGTAATCCTGTAAAGTAATTTCTACCAATTGGTACACCATTCGGACTAGATTCTGTATTAGAATTTGCTATTGGAAACATTGTTGCTAATCCATCTGATGTTACATTTCTTTCATAATCAAAAATGTTTAGTGCATTAAATGGTAAATTTGACTTTAGGCCATCTAATTGTCTAAAATTTAAACATCTTGCTTTAGCAGAAATCTTTGAAAACTCATTTTTTAATAAGTTGCTTTTTACATCTAGTTCTTCTAAATTTCTTGCATTTATTCTTAGTAAAATTGTTATAAAAAATAATTTATCGTTTGATGTCTGTACTTGTCTTCTAATTTGGTCATAATCATAAATCATTTTTTCTAATGGATGTATTAAATCAATATTTCCCTTATTTTCGTATGTTTGTCTTTCAGACTCTAATATTGTTACTTTTTTATTTAATTGCCTTATTACACTATCGTCATTTGCAGGGCGATTAATTATGCTTAATGTTACATCACCAAGCATATTAAATATTCTATCTAACCATCCCAAATATGTTTTACTTGGATATGTAGAAATCACAAAACTTCTTGTGTATTTATCATCTCCTAAAACAATATAATCTCTTTTTTCATCTATGCAATCTGGTATTAAAAGTTCAATTAGTTCTGGTACTTTTTCAAAAATATTTTCTTCTTCTTTTTTTAATTCCTTTTTCTTTGTTTTTGAAATAGATATTTTTTTCTCACCTTTTTTACGTTTTACTTTTTGATTTAACATAAAAATCTAATCCTCCTTCCTTTATGATATTTCCTAATTGTTCATTTGAGTTTTTGTTAAGTTCTCTATATACTAACTCAACTATATCCATATCAGACAAAAGTTTTGTAGTTACTTTTATGTTCGATAAACTATATCTTAAATCATCATAGTATTCTTTTAATTCTCGTTCTGCCTTATCATATGGTTCAAATGAAGTTACAATAAGATAATTTTTTCTAACATATAAGTCATCTTCTTGCATTATACTATCTAAATAATCTATAATACTTTTTCCATATTCTTTAATATTACTATTTCGTTGTTTGTCAATATTTTCTTTAATATTCTCCATTTTGTCGGTTGTATCTATTTTTTCAATGGTACTAAAAAATTGAGTTTGATTTGTAAATGTTTTTGCTATTTTTCTTAAATTATTATCAATATTATTTTGTTCCTCATCATTTAAAAGTCTATACTCTATACTTCCAAGTTCAATAATTATGGAATGACTATTATTTATTGTTAGCATTTGATTTTTAATTTCTTCAATTCCCCATATTGTTTTTATGTTTTTCATTTGTTTTTTTATACTTACTTTTTCCTGTGTACCTAAATTATACATTTTATTGTTTTTCTTTAAATATATTGGTAGTATTATTATTAAACAAATACTTGCCAACATAAAAATTATTGTAATTATCATTTTCATTTACCTTTCTCTAAAATATATTTTTTCTTTCTGAAGAAGAAATTTAAAATATAAATAAAGTATTTATCGGCATTAGTTTCATCAATCTTTAAAAATGCAAACAATATAAACATTGTAGTAAATGTTAAAAACAAAAATGATTTAATAAAAATATTAATCATAGGTACAAAGAATATTCCAAGCATTGTTGCTCCAAATATCAAATATATTGCCTGTCTGATTGATACATACCCACCAAAAACTTTTTCTTCATGCTTAAAGTTATATGGTACATTATATATTTGCATTTCTTATCCTCCAATCATTGAACCTGAGCCATTAGTTGATACACTCAAAATTATTCCTGACACAATTAATGCTAAACTTAAAAGCATAAATCCTGCTGCTACCCAAGCAAGTCCTCCAATTCCTTCAGCTCTTTTATTTGGATTATTTGCATTAACTATTAACTTTATTGCAATAATAACAATACTAACGAACATTAATACAGAACCGTACTGGCATTGCTAATTTAATAACTGCATCTTTTACATTTTGTGTTGCTGTTTCAACTTCTTGCGTACCTATTGTTGTGGCTGCATAAGTTTTTATATTCATTAACATTACTGATGCTGGTGTAACTAAAGATGTCAATTTCAATTTATTCAATTTGCTTTTTTTATTCTTTACTTTGGTTTTCATCTAAATTTTTCCTCCTTTACTTGAAAAAAGTTATAACTAATGGTATTGCTAATATAAATACTTGTAATAAAATACATATTATAAAATTTTTAATACCAAACTTAATTGTTTTTTCGGATTTTATATGGCTTCCGAATTAGCCAAATAATTAAACTTGTAAAAATCAAAACCGTTAAAGAAATAATCAGAAAAAAAAAGTGTTTTCCATTATATTTCCGAACATAAGATTTATACTAGAATTTGTTTCTAAATTATATGGTTCAATCATTTATAACCTCCATTTTAGTCAAAAAATAAAGCTATTAATTAGCTTCTAATTTTCTAATAATACTTACATAGTAATAGTCATAAAAACTTTTGATTTCATTTTCTGTATTTTTATATGTTTTTTCAAAAGATTTACAACTATCATATACATCTATAAAATTTTCTCTTTTAGATTTTTCTAATAAGTGTCTTTTGTTTTTTATATATAATTCTTTTATTGCATAAACTATAATCTTCAGTTTATCAATATTTTCTTTTTTAAAAGTCAATAATATATCTTTTGTATAATTAAATTCTAACCTTTCTATTATTTTATAAAATTCCTGAAAATCTTCTGTATTTTGAAAATCATTTGAAATTTCCCCATTATTATTTATAACTAAATTAAATAATCTATCTATCTTATTATTTATATTATTCTCTTTAGCAATTCTGCTTATAGGGTATGTGTTTTTTTGCTTATAGGGGTATGAGCAATTTTGCTTATAGGTATAGAGTTCACTTTGACTATTTCCTCGTTCTTTAATAAAAATTCTTCTTTCAATTATCTGTTTATTTTCATTTCTTATTACATCAACAGTAATAAATCCTAATTGTTGTAAATGTGAAATCCATCTAGAAATTGTCCCCGGTATTACTCCATATAAGTCAGCAAAATATTTATTACTTGCAAAACAGTATCCTTCCTTTCCCATTAGACATGTTATTTCACCATAAAATAATCTTTCTTGAAATTTCAACTCTTTACAATATCTTATACTTGCAGGGATAATTGCATAATATGAAGGTTTTTCACTTTCATTCACATTGCTATTACCTCCTTGTTATTTATTTTCAGTTCCAATCATTCTAACTAAAAAATTATAATTTTCACTGAACATTCCATCTTTTGTATCACTTTCATCATCTAAATTATCATATTCCCAAAACCACTCAATTTTTATAATTTTATTTGAGTTTTGTAATATATTTCCATTTATATCTTGTGCTAATTCATATATTGAATTATATATTTTATTATTTAATCTAAATTTTAAATTTGTTGGTTTATTAACTTCTTCTTTTACCTGCATTTGGTAAATAATGTCCTTATTTCCTCCAACTGTATTTAATTTAATATAGAATTGTCCAGACGTTCCAGGATGTATTTTAGTTGTATTTGTAGTCTTATCATATAATTCAACCTTTTTATAGTTTTCATCTCCATAATTAAAATTAAATACGTACCTATCACCAATAAATTTATATTCATAATTTAACGAATCAAATAACATTTGTCTATTTATATTTGTATTTGTTTTTGACATTAAAAAATATAATAAAGGAAAAATGATTAATGTTAACAATAAAATAAAATATAAAATCGTGTATTTACACAATTTTAATTTGATAAAATAAATATTATTATCCTCATCAATAAATTTCAATATATAATAACCATTTTTCTTAATTTTATCGTCATTTTTTAATTCTTTTATTTTATTTAAATTATCGTCTACAAGAAAAACTTTTCCTTTAAATTTCAATGAAATATTTTTATGATATTTATTTAATTCATTATTTAATTTTGGAATTTGATTATTTAGCTTTATTTCTATATCAGTTTTTTTCACTTTCATAATTCCTTTCATTTTAATCTTGTATAGCACTTGCTTTTATAAAAACATTGCTATTTATATCATAACTATTTTCTTGATTGTTCTTATTATATTTTACATTTAACCTATATTGATGCTCTTGTTTTGTTGTGTGTCCAAGCCCTATATAGGATGTTTTCTGATTATTCAAATCTATTTTTTGGTTATCTTTGTATAGTGTTAGAGTAATTGCTTTGTCTTGAGCTGGTGTAATTTCTATCATATACTTTAAATTCACATCATTAATATTTGAATTATCATAATTCTTTACTTTAAAATAATAATCTACTTCTTGATTAGAATTATTAACAGTTTTTTTGTCCGTATTTTCTAAGACAAAAACTGGTTCTGCAATTTCTGTTTTTGACTCGCCTAATATTTTTCCAAAAAATCTTGAATATGTACCAGTTGTTAAAATACAAGCAAGAAACAGTATTATGCATAATATTATTATTAAAAATATAATTTTCTTCTTATTTTTCATTTTTACCTCCTAGTAATATTATCCACACTGAACACTGATTACTGTTTCAGATGAATTTCCAGCGTTATCAAATACAACAATTCTTATTTTACGATAGCCTGGCTTAAACCAGAAAGAATCTGTCATAGAGCCTGTAATATTGGTTTCACCTGTCCACCCTCCATTCAAGTCGTAGTATGTTAAAACTCTGTTTATTCCAGAACCCGAATCAGAACAAGAAACTTGAATATTAACTCTGTAACCATATCCCGAAGAACGTACTTCATAAGTAGGTCCACTCGTTATCCAAGCACCGTGAATTGTTGGTCTTATATCATCCACCCAATTAGCAGTGTAACTTCTATTACCTGTGCTTCCTTTTGATACTGTAACTGTTTTAGTAGCACCTGATAAACCTGTTCCTGTCCATCCTCTGAAAGAGTAACCTGTTCTAGATGGTGTAACTAAATTGAAACTTGCTGTTTCAATGTTATATGAAGTCTTTTGACCTGAAATTGAGCCACCATTTGCATTATAAGAAATAGTGTAATTTATTACAGACCAATTAGCAGTATATGATTTATTGCCTGTACTTCCTTTAGCAACTTTTACATTTTTAGTAGCACTTGATAAACCAGTTCCAGTCCACCCATTAAATGTATAACCGTTTCTAGTTGGAGTTGGTAATGTGAAATCGTTACTTTCAATGTTGTATGAAGTTTTTTGACCTGAAATTGAGCCACCATTTAAATTATATGTAATGCTATAATTTGTTGGTGTCCAATTAGCAGTATAACTTCTATTGCCAGTGCTTCCCTTTTTTATTGTAACATTCTTTGTTGCACTAGATAATCCTGTTCCAGTCCATCCCACAAAATCATAACCTGCCTTTATTGGAGTTGGTAATGTAAAGTTATTTGATTCAACAGTATAATTTTTGTTTTGACCTGTTAAGTTACCACCATTTAATGTATAAGAAATACTATAAGAAGTTGTTTTGAAACTTAAACTTATCGTTGTACTATTGTTTATAGTTCCTTTTAGTGAATTTATATCTGTTTCCAGAATATATCCTTCATTTGGTTTAATATTTTTTATTTCATATGTTGTTCCAATAGTCATTTTTCTGTTAAAACTAGAAATTGAAGTTGAAACTTTTTTTCCATCTAAATATAAATCTAATGTTCCATATCTATTAAAATTATTAATTATAAAATCACAAGTCTTTATATTTATAGTGGTAAATTCAGTTTTTTCGCTTTCTACTACATATCTACCGAAAACAACAGAACAGCTTGAAATTATTATAAGAATAATTAGAATAATAAACTTTGTTTTAGTTTTTATATTCATAATTTTAAGCCTCCTTACTATATTTTTAAAAAGCAAAAAGATAATAAAAAAAATACTAATAGAATAATTGCTACTTGGCTTTTTCTATTTAGTATAATTATTACTTTGCCTTTTATATTTTCTAATTGTATAGTTTTATCATCTTCTGAGTTATTATTATCACCTTTTGTTTTAAACGAATTATTATTTTTTTCTATAATTCTGTGTGTTATAAGGTAATTGCTATCTTCAGCATATGTTACAATATCACCTTGCTTATAATTGTTATATTTTTTTATTAGTATAACATCACCTTTTTTCAATGTTGGATACATACTATTAGATCTTACAATTAAAAGTCTTATAGGTAACTTCTCACAAATTACATTTCTATTTCTAATAGCACATACTGATAAAATAATAATAACTATAATAATTAATATACCTAAATTTTTCTTCATATTTCACCTTTTATCCTTGTGGATTTACTTGTGTTCCAGTTACTTTTATATCAAAAGAAAAATCTTTTCCAGAATCATTTGTGTCTATTTTATCATTATTTGCTTTTTCTTCTGCTGTTGTACCAGTTTGATAATCCCAAGACCATTTAATAGTTAAAGTTTTGGTTCTTGCATCATTTAATGCAATTCTTCCTTTTAATACATCTTCCAAGCCTTTTAATGTATCTGATGTTTTATTGCCATATGTGAATTTCATATTGGTTGGCTTATTTACTAAATTATCAAATGTAACAGCATAGTCTATTGCTACATCTGCTCCAGTTGCATCTAAAATTATATCAAAACTTCCATTGGTTCCAGGTGCAATTGTTTTGTTTTTCAAAATATTTGTATTATATACATTATTTAATTGTATTTTTTCCATCACTGTTGATGTGTTATTCGCTCTGAAAGACCATCTTGCTATTTTTGCATTTCCCTCTCCATCAATTTTTGTAAAATATTTTGAATATGTATTTCCTCCAACAACGCCTATTGTTGCGACAGATAATAGTATAGCACTACATGCTACACCTTTTTTTAATTTTTCTTTAATGTTTTCATTCATATTTTAATTCACCTTTCCTTTCAATTCTTTTAAAAAAATTTAATCACAGCATAGGCATCACCTCCTTAAATTTTTAAAATTAGAGTAAAAAAATAAAGTGTATTTTTACACTTTATTTTAGTAATCACATATGTTTTTTATTATTTTTTCGTTATTTTTATAAAAAAAGTCCATTTTTGCAGATTGTGTTTTTTCTTCTTTTCTTACAGTATCAACAGTTAGCTGTTCGTGTTATTTTCTGACACCCAAGGACTGGTCCACAATTGATGGCTTATCTATGCCAGGTTAATATGTGGCTTGAGAGGTATCAGCCTAAAATTGAAATTTAAGTAAAAGTAGAGGTTCTGTGAAGAATCTCTATTTTTACATCGTATACAATTTTACTATTTTAATGATAAAAACTCGTTATACATTTGAGAATTATTTTTTCTCCTCACATAAAGTTTCAATATAATCTTTTATAGAACTTGATAAACGATTCATATCTTCAATATTATCAATAGTTGGAATATGTATAAAAGCAATTTTTGATTTTAAATTATTTTCTTGTTTAAAATTTAATGCTCTAAAAAATACATTGTTACATAAATATTTTCCAGCATCATACGAATTCATTACTTGGTAAGCATATTGTTCTAAATTTTCTTTTAAAGCACCATAATAGTAATCTGTTACTAATTTTTTTCCTTCTAGGATAGCATTATTTTCAAAGTAAATATTGGTAGTATTTGGTTTTTGACCAAAAATCAAAACATTATCATAATTTTCTAATAATTTTTCTTCTATTTGTTTACTACTTATTTCAAAATCATTTTCCAAATATAAAATATCTTCATTACATACTTTTTTTATATAGTCTAATAATATTTTTGCGGAGTTATCATCTCCTTTAAATCCAGCTATTAATATTTTCATTATTTCACCTCATAATTTATAAATTGTCTTTCACATCATTTTTTTACATAAATATCTTTCCAAAATTCTTTATTACTAAATTCTAACCCTTTTTCACTTTCATCATACCAAAATTTATCTTCTTCAGATAATTCTCCTAGTGTATTCAAATGACTAATTTGTAAAACTCCCATTGCATTTGCAATATCAAAAAATAATGGAAATTGTTCTAATTCATAATCTGTTAATTTATTATATTTTTGATATTCTTCTAAAATCATTTTTACTTTTTTCTTTGTGTTTTCTTTGTTTTCTGCATCTAAACATAAATTACAAGAACTTACTGCTAAGTCAATAATTCTAGGAACATAATTAGAAACTGCAAAATCTATAATCCATAATTTATTATTTTTATCTTTCATAACATTTGTACTTATAATATCTCCATGAAGGAGGGTTCATTTTTATTTTATATTAAAAATGCTATTCAAATTTTATTTCACATTGATCTAACATTGCGGTTGGATGTTCGTATATTAATTCCTGTATTTTTAATTGTTCATTATTAATTCATTTAATTTATCTGGAAAATTTACAGTCATTCCATCTATATCTAAATTATATACTTTTAACATTATATTTTCATTAGAAACTCCCCATAATCTAACACCCAGATTATTTTTTCTTGCTAATTTAATTCCATTTTCTGAAACTAAGTCAGCTGGTGGACATATTTGATTTCCAGAAATTTTCATAAACTCTAATATATTTTTTTGATTTATATCTTCTTTAATAAGCCATCCTATTTTTATAGTCTTGTCTAATTTTCTAACATTTAATAATGCATTATATATGAATGAAGTAATAAAAACATTGGCTTTATTATAATATTTTTTTATAATTTCTAAGGTTTCTTTTTCTATCCCTTCTTCTTTTAATTCTATTGCTAAAATTAAATCTTTGCTTGATACTTCTTTCATAAAATCTTCAAATAGAACTATCTTTTCATTTTCAAATTCTTCACTAAACCAACTTCCAAAATCAAATTCTAATAGTTCTTTATATGTATAGTCCGATATTTTTCCTGTTCCATTTGACTTCTCATCTATTTTATCGTCATGAAATATAACTATTTTTTCATCTTTAGTCTTTTGTAAATCTAGTTCTATTCCGTTTGTTCCTATTTGAAATGCTTTTTTAAAAGCTGCCATTGTATTTTCTGGTGCATATGCTGATGCTCCTCTATGTGCATAATTAACAAAAGTATTCATATTCTTTCCTACCTTTCTTTATAACTTTTATTATTATGTATTTTCTTTATATCATTTTTATATACAGCTATTATTCCAGTAATTAATAATATTAAATCTTCTAATACCATAAACCAACTATGATGATAAATATAATATGAACCATATAAAAATCATAAATAGCTTCACATACATAATTTAAAGATTGTACACATAATGATTTTTTCTTGTATGCCTCTTAATTTTATTTTATATTATCATAAATACCAAATTATTACAATAAATATGCAAAAAATAAAGTGACATTAACTAACATTTTATTTCAGTAATCACATGTTTTATATTATTTTATTGTGTTTTGACTTCTTCTACACAACTTATCTTTTCTATGTATTCAATATCTTCTATTTTAGAAATTGCAAAACATTTCTTTCCTAAATCTTTAAGTGATGCTCCACAATGATATAACTCTTTGTTATCAATTACTATAAATCTATCATGAAACTTATTTGTATATGCAATTTTTAATGTAGGATATTGTTTATTAAATTTTTGAATATCCAATATATAATTATCTATAATCAAAATTTTGTTTTTCGCTCTTTTTATAATATCTATTATCAAACTATAAGCATCATATATCTGCCCATCAAAAAATATTTTTTGTTTGAATTCTTCTTTTTCATTTTTTTGTAATTCATCAAATACTTTTTCAAATTTTTCTTCATGTTCTGTTAATACCTTATTTTGTTCTAATAATTTATATTCAACATTTGATAATCTATCAAAAACTTGTCCGTTTGATAATAAAAATTTTCGCATTTCTACAAATGCATCCATTATGTTTATGCTAACTTGAACTGCTATTTCATTTTTTAAAAGTCCAGAAAGCATCGCTATACCTTGTTCTGTAAATACATATGGCAAATATTTTGCACTTCTATATTTATTATCTTTTAACTTAGATGTGGTCACAATTTGTGACCACATAAATTCAAATTCATCTTTTGTCAATCTGAAACAAAACTTTTTTGGAAATCTATTAATATTTCTTTTGACAGTTTGATTTATTTTTTTCGTTTCATAATGATATAACATCGCAACATCACTATCTAACATTACTTGCTTTCCTCTAATAGTATAAATTAAATTTTTAATATTCTCTGATGAATTTTGTGTTAATGCTATTTTATCATTTGTATTAATTTTCTCAACAGCATTTTCCATAATACCACTCCGTTCTCGCTTATGTATATATTTACTAATAAATATATTTGTATTATATATTATGTAGTATTGACTGTCAAGTATAATTTTATTTTATATTATCATAATAAACTGTTATTTAATAACAATTTATTTCAGTAATCACATATTTTATATTATTTTTCGTTATTTTTATAAAAAACGTTCATTTTTGCAGATTGTGTATTTTCTACTTTTCTTACAGTATCAGCGGTTAGCTGTCCGTATTGTTTTCTGACATCCAAGGACTGGTCCTCAACTTATGGCTTATTTGTGCCAGGTTAATATGTGGCTTGAGAGGTATCAACCTAAGATTGAACTATAAAGTTAATATAGAGATTCCTTTTGGGGACCTCTTCTTTGTGTGTGACGAGCATGTCTCACACATAAAGACGACACACCTTTTGAGTATGTCGTCCTTTTCTTAGTGGGCTAATTAGCCTCTTTGATAAGAATGTTTTTCATTCCATCCTTATTCTTTTTTCGGCCTTCTTTTGCAACCAAACGCCCATAATTTTTGAAACTTCGTTTTCCATATTCGGTTGTGATAACACAACTTCCTATGTCAGAATGAATGTCCAATGTGTTGAACATCCTTTCTGAATATTCACCGGTTTCGTTTGGTTTAAGGCCTCTACTTAAGATAAAAAGTGTGACTGTTGTTTTGTTTGTTACTGTCATACCAGCACCTCCTAATTAATTTATGATTATATTATACTATGCTTTACATAAAATGTCAAATCTATTCTAATTTTTTGAGTAACTGATTATTGTTCTAATTCCACTATTTTTTAATATTTTATAAATAATATGTAATATTATAGTTCATTATATTTTACTAAATTTATTGCAGATTCTAACGTTTTAGTACAACATAATTTTCCATAAGTATCCACATACAATAAATCTTTAATATTTGATATTTTCCTTGCTTGTACAATATCTTCTATAACAATTTCCTTCTTAAACTTTAACTTTGTATCTATTAATCTAATATCATAACATTCTCTTTTTGACTTGAATATTAAATATTTAATATTTTTATTTTCTAGTAAATTAATAGCCTTTCTGTATGGTAATTCTTTATCAAATACAACATAATATTCATTTGTTTCGTTAGCTTTTCTTATAATTATTTCAATCGCTTCAATCTCAGCTATTGCATGTTTAATATATAAGTCCCAAAATTCATCTGCTAATTTTAAAGCATGAATAAAACCTTCTTCTTCCGTTATATCTTCATTCCATTCAGGATTACATAATTTAATAAAATCAGGTGATGTCTTATTTTTTAAATATTCCATTTGCATATTATCTGTTGCATCTATGTATTGTATTAATTCATTATCCATATATTCATAAACTTTATTTATATTTTTAATTTTTAAATCCTTTAAATATTTTTTTCCAAATTTTTTCCATAATAATCCTATTGATGAATAAAAAATTCCATTTGCTCTCTGTCCATTTCTGTTTTTTTGATGGTGATCAAATTCTCCGAAGTCCTATGTCATAAACAATTTTATTTTTTAAATTCCATTTTTCATTTATAGATGGTACTCTTATCAAAATAATATTTTTATTAATTTTACTAAGAAATATTGTGGAAATAACATCATCCACATGAAATTTTCCAGAATGGGTTATACAATTTGCCTTTGTAATTTCTCCGAGTTAATTGAATATTTTTATATCTATTTTTTTCCATTTATGTTCTTCTCCTCAACTATTATAATTCATGCTCTCGTAAAATATCTTTATTAATCAAGACCTCTGACACTGGTATGAAAATCAAAGAAGATATTTTTGCGAAGTGAATGTTATTATAAAAAACTATATTTTCTTTGCTTTAACTATTAAAAAAAATGGTCTATCAAATTGATTTATGTATTTTGGATTTTTAACTATCGATTCTTGACTTGCAACAGGTTCTTCTATTTTTTCTATAGAAAATCCATTATTTACAAGTACATTGATAATTTCAGTAAAAGTTCTATGGTATTTTATTACATCTTTTCCAAACCATTCTTTGGCCCTTATACCAGGTCTATTATAATCCGAAAATAAACCAAAGTACTTTCCATCTATTACTGTATGTCCCTTATTAACATTTTCCGTATATTTTATACATGTTGTAAATGGATGCTCTTGTGAAAAAATCAAATAACCACCCTTATTTAATAAACTATATATATCTTTTATTAATTTATTATAGTCTTTTACATAATGAAATGCTAATGATGAAATTACTATATCAAATTTATAATTAATTTTATCAATATCTTCCATTGGTACTACTTTATAATTTATGTTCCTTAACTTATTGTATGTATTTGCCATCTCTATCATATGCGTAGAAATGTCTAAACCTAAGACACTTTTTGCACCCAATTCTTTATAATATTTGTCGTTTTCACCGTATCCACATCCTAAATCTAATATTTTTTTATTTTTAACATCAGGCATAACATTTCTAAATGCTGGTATTTCAATTAAATCATTTGCATTTAATCCTCTTTGATCAATTCTAAGTTCATCATATTTTTTATAAAATTTTTTATCATCATAAATATTCTGTTTCATAGTTTCTCCTATATTATAAATATTTCAAATAATTTATATTTAGATATTTCTTACTTTATTATCAATTGACAAATTGATAACTCAAGTTTTAAATTAATTATTCACATATCCCATCAAAAATTTTCTTAATCTCATCATTATAATAAATAGCCCCACAAGGTCTAATATCATCGCCAATTTTAACCTGAACATTCATATTATTCTTATCACCAGAAAAATACTTAATTGCACATCTCAACTTTTCCTTTTGCTCTTCAGTAAAATCAGTAATATCAAAAGTTACAACCTTTGGTTTTTCTTCTCCTAAATCCTTAATTTCATTTGCAATTATAGTTGGTTCTTGGTCATCTCTAATACTCAAACGACCATCAATTAAAACAATATTTTCTTCAACTAAACTTCTTCCCGCTCCTATAACTGCATTTTCAAAAGCAAGTACCTCTGCAGTTCCATACAAATCTTCTATTGTAATAAATGCCATAATTTTATTATTTTTTGTATATTTTTTCTTAATTGAAGTAATTATTCCGGCATACTTTACTTTTTGACCATCTACAAATTTAGGCTTACTATTTCTTACTTGAACATTTGCTATTTCATCCCCGTTAGCACTATTATCATTATTTGTCAAGTTTTGCTCACTTATTTGGACTAAGTCCATACTATTGATATTTGTTGAATGCATAATTTGTTCTCTTAATTTTTCAAGTGGATGTCCCGAAATGTAAATTCCAAGCATTTCTTTTTCCATTGAAAGTAATTCTTTTTCAGGCATTTCTGGATGTTCATTAAATTGATATTTTTGTTTTTCCATTTCTTCTTTTTCTTGCTCTGTTCCTATATCAAACATTGATACTTGTCCATTAAAGCCTTTTTTCTTTCCACTTTGAATTGTGTCCATTATTGTTTCAAATGAAGCTAATAGTGTTGCTCTTGTTTGTTCAAATTCATCAAATACTCCTGCTTTTATTAAACTTTCTACACATTTTTTATTTACTTGTGTGTCTGCTATTCTTTCACAAAAATCTGTAAAGTTTTTGTATTCTCCATTTTCTTGTCTTTCTGCTACAATGTTCTCAACTGGAGTTGTTCCTACATTTTTTATTGCTCCAAGCCCAAAACGAATTTTTCCAACCGCTTCTGAATTGTTAACTTCTACTGTAAACTTTTCAAAACTTTTATTTATATCAGGTTTTAAAATTTGAATTCCAAGTCTTTTGCACTCATCAATATATTGAGGTGCTTTGTCTAAATTTCCTAAATAACTATTTAAAGTTGCAGCCATAAATTCTGCAGGGTAATATGCTTTTAAATATGCTGTTCTGTATGATACAACTGCATAACATGCGGCATGTGATTTGTTGAATGCATATTTTGCGAATTCTGCCATCTCATCAAATATTTTATTTGCAGAAACTTCATCTATTCCATTTCTTACACATCCTGGTACAACTACATTCCCATCTTCATCTACTTGTCCATGTATAAATACTTCTCTTTCTTTTGCCATTACATCAAGTTTTTTCTTCCCCATGGCTCTACGAACCAAGTCTGCTCTTCCTAATGAATATCCAGCTAAGTCTCTAACTATTTGCATAACTTGCTCTTGGTAAACCATACATCCATATGTTACGTTTAATATTGGCTCCAGACTTGGGTGTGTGTATTCATTGTGACCGGGGTTTTGTTTTCCTCTGATATATCTTGGTATTTGGTCCATTGGTCCAGGCCTATATAAAGAAACACCTGCTATTAAATCTTCCAAACAGTCTGGTTTCAATTCTTTCATAAAGTTTGTCATTCCTTGTGATTCAAATTGAAATATTCCTGATGTATTTCCATCTTGCCATAATTTGTATACTTTTGGGTCTGACATATCATGGTCAAATTCTACATCAATTCCGTGATTTACTTTAACCATATCTATTGTGTTTTGAATAACTGTCAAGTTTCTTAATCCCAAAAAGTCCATTTTTAAAAGTCCTAATTCTTCAAGTGTTGTCATTATGTATTGGGTGTTGATTTGTCCATCTCTTACATAAAGTGGAACATATGTATCTACTGGGTCTTTTGTTATAACAACTCCACATGCGTGTGTTGATGCCTGTCTTGGCATTCCTTCAAGTCCCATTGCTATGTCTAATATTTTTTTAGTTTGCTCATCTGATTCATATCTATCTCTTAATTCTTTGTTCTGCTCTAAGGCTTTTTTTATTGTTATATGAATTTCATTTGGAATCATTTTTGCCAATGCATCTGCTTCTGCATATGGATAGTCTAAAACTCTTGCAACATCTCTTATTACCATTTTTGCAGCCATTGTTCCAAATGTGATTATTTGTGATACATGGTCATGTCCGTATTTTCTTGCAACATAATCTATAACTTCTTGTCTTCTTTCATCTGAAAAGTCAACATCAAAATCAGGCATACTGATTCTTTCTGGGTTCAAAAATCTTTCAAATAGTAATCCATATTTTATTGGGTCAATATCTGTTATTTCAATTGCATATGCCAAAATAGAACCTGCACCTGAACCTCTTCCTGGACCTACTGGTATTCCATTTGTTTTTGCGTAATGTATAAAGTCCCATACTATTAAGTAATAATCAACATATCCCATTTTTTTGATTATTCCTAATTCATATTCTGCTCTTTTTTGTATTTCTTCTGATAAATTTTTTCCGTATCTTTTTTCTAGACCCTTGTCACACAATTCTTTTAAAAAATCATAATGTGTTGGATATTCTGATGGTACATCATAGTTTGGCAATATTGTGTGTCCAAATTCAAATTCAACATTACATTGTTCAGCAATCTTTACTGTGTTTTCAATTGCATCTGGAAATGCTTTAAAATATTCTGACATTTCTTCTGGTGATTTTACATATAGTTCGTCTGTGTCAAATTTCATTCTGTCTTCGTCACTCATTCTTTTTCCTGTTTGAATACATAACAAAACTTCGTGATTATATGCATCTTCTCTTTTTAAATAATGTGCATCATTTGTTGCAACTAATGGAATATCAAGTTTTCTTGCTAATTGAATTAATTTTTGATTTGCTAAAACTTGTTCTCTTAATCCATTGTTTTGAATTTCTATATAATAATCATCACCAAAAACTTTTTTATGCCATAATGCTATTTCTTCTGCCTTTTCAGTTTGGTTTGCTAATAAAGCTTGATTTACTTCTCCTGCAAGACATGCACTTAGGCATATTATACCTTCATGGTATTTCTCCAATATTTCTCTATCTATACGAGGTTTATAGTAATATCCATCAACAAAACTTAATGAAACCAATTTACTTAAATTTTTGTATCCTTCATTATTTTTTGCAAGCAAAATTAAGTGATAGTAATGGTTATCAATTCCTG
>ERZ773224.2882-NODE-2882-length-16710-cov-3.942180_pt1 | contig 16710 bp, 16 predicted proteins | sample MGYA00580526_ERZ773224 | MGnify/ENA primary metagenome ERZ773224 (study PRJEB29015, sample SAMEA2737743) | human gut metagenome | biome: human gut; feature: human-associated habitat; material: faeces | place: China | collected 2012 ... | reverse complement strand
CGGAATCGAACCGGCACGGTTTATTCAACCGCAGGATTTTAAGTCCTGTGCGTCTGCCAGTTCCGCCACATCTGCATTTTTACTGGCAAGAATGATTATACTACTCTTTTATATTAATTGTCAACATTTTTTTTAATTTTTTTAATTCATTTTTCTTTTGTCGCTTTTTGTTATTACTGGTCGACGTATTTTTCTTGATTTTTTCCAATATTTGGTATATATTAATCTAGTTCCAAAATTTGTAAAAGGAGGAGTAAATGTGGCAAACTATTTTTGTGCAAAAATCTCTCAGGAACATTCAGAAGGTATTCGGATATCGGCTTTAAATTTAGGTGTTCCACCCGAAAGAATTGTCTTTAGCAAAGTCGGTTGTGATTTTTGTTCTCTCGGTGTATACATTAAGTTTGAAGACCAGAAAGTGTTCGAAAAATTCAGAAAAGATTTAGCTCCATTTATAATAGAAGAGTGGTAAATAATTACCACTCTTCTAAATCCCCTTCTCTCCTACAATTATTCTTGTAGGAGAGTTTCTTTAATATTCAAACCATAGTCCATTTTCTTTTAGTTCGCTTATAATTCTATTATGCTCACTTGAAGTTTTTGTAAAATATAGCTTTCCATTTTTATCTGCTACAAAGAATATGTAATCTGTTTTATTTGGTTCAAGTGCTGCTTCTATACTTGATTTACTTACTGATGCTACTGGTCCTATTGGAAGTTTCCCTTCCATATTTGGTCCACGCGTATTATATGCATTATATGTGTCTAATTCTTTTTGATATAAGTCTCTTTCTCCCATATCAACTTTTACTGCATAGTATGTTGTAACATCACTTTGTATTGCCATTTCTCTGTCTAATCTATTGTATATAACACTTGCAACATCTTTTCTCCCTTCACTATTCATTGACTCTGTTTCTATTATTGATGCAATTGTTAATATTTCATGAACACTATACTTGTTTTTTTCTATTTCATCTTTATACTCGTCTAAAACACTTTCCATTTTATCTAGCATTTTTTCAAAAATTTCTTCTACAGAAACGTCTTTATTTTTTATTGAATAAGTATCTGGAAATAAATATCCCTCTAGTGGATAATATATTTCTTCTTGTTTTATTTCATCTGTCAAAAACCAATATTTTTCAATTAATGAATTTATATAATTCTCATCTTCTAGAACTTTCATTACATCTTCTTGAGAATTATTTGTTGTTTCTTCTATCTTTTTGGCAAGCCATCTTATATTTTTTCCTTCGATGTATGTTATACTAAGTTGATTTGGATCATGCATTATTCCTGTTTGTAGCATTTGTGTCATTTCTTTAACATTCATATTTTGTTTTAAATAATATTTGCCTGCTTGAAAGTTTGTAACTTTATTTAGTTTTACATATAGTTTGAATGCCATTTTGCTTTTTATCAATTTATTTTCTTTTAATATCTCCGCAATTTTATTTGTTCCACTTCCTAATGGAATTGTTACTTCTATTTCATCATCTTTTTTACTAACTTTTGATATTGAAGCAAAATACCAAATTAATCCTATTATCGCTATTAATAATATAATTGCTACTATGCATATAATTATTTTCTTTATATCTAAACTTCTAGTTCCTCTCATTTTTTATCTCCTATTTTTCTGCTATATAGTCTACTATATTTTCGTATTCTTTTGTTTTCATATCTTTTGTTAATGTTACACATGTTGTTATTCCTATTTCTCTTAATTTTGGTGAAAGCTCAATTGCAAACCTCTTGCAAACCTCTTTATCTTCAATTCCATCAAAATTAATATTTATACCCTTAATATCATTTCCTCCCAGCAAGTTCATAACTACATCTATTGTTTGGGTTCTTGTTTTATAGTCTTTTAACATTTCTTCTATATCATTGCTCATTGATTTTAGATTTATTGTTTGCCATAATTTAACTTCTCCATTTTCATCAGTATAGTTAAATTGATTCTGACTTAAATCTATTTTTATTTTCTTTGCTTTTTGTTTTTGTTCCATATCTTGTCTTATTATATATTCATCATCTAGTTTGTTTGCTTTTACATATCCAACCGTTCCATTTTCTGTTCTTATTTGTCTCCATCCTCTGCTTGTTGTATAATAGCAACTTACTTGTTCTCCTTTAACAACTTCTCCAACATCTTTTGATAATGATCTTTGTTTGAATTTTATGCTTGCATTATCAGTTACTGTTGCTTTTATTAATCCCCTATTTAAATTTTCTATTACTACTCTATTTGTCTCTTCTATATATTTAATTTTGATATTATATACTAATTCCATATCTGATATTGGTAAATATATTTTATCATTAATTTTTATAATTGCATCTAACATATTTACTTTAGAATCATTTACATTCATTTGCTTTTCTTCGATTTCTATATTTGCTACTTTTGTATATGATGTTGTTATAATTTGATTATATTGTTGGTCATAATATATATTTTCATCAAATAACTCTCTTACATCTTCTTCTGACATATATACTGTTTTATTTTCGTTTATATATAACATATTTTTTAAATCTTCTGTTACATTGTGCTCATCAATAATTAAATTAACCACATCTTTATATTTATCTCTTTTATATCCAGGAGCAATGTTTATGATAAATGCTGCTATCAATAACGCTATTACTCCAACTATTACATTTCTCATAAATTTAAGCTTTTTAGCCTTAATTAATCTCTCTTTTAATTCCTTCACTTTAAACCCTCCACATTTTAAAACAGTATATCATAAAAAATTAATCAATAAAACATATTTTTTCAAAAAATTTGTTGATATTTTTACTCTAACATGTTAATATTATGGTGTATATTTTGTGCATTATTTTGAAATGCTTAAATTTAAAATATACTAGAAGGAGTGTTAAATTAATGGATTTTCAAGAATGGAAAGATTTTGAGGGTAACGCTTGGAAAGATGAAATAAATGTTAGAGATTTCATCCAAAGCAACTATACACCTTATGAGGGAGATGATAGCTTCCTTGTTGGTCCTACGGATAGAACAAAAAAATTGTGGGATGAAGTTTTAAAATTATATGAAAAAGAAAGAGAAAATGGTGGCGTTTTAGACGCTGATACAAAAACTCCATCTGCAATTAATGCATATGATGCAGGATATATCGATAAAAACCTAGAACAAATTGTAGGTTTACAAACAGATGCCCCATTAAGAAGAGCGATTATGCCAAATGGTGGTATTAGAATAGTAGAAAAATCAGCAGAAAGCTATGGATTAAAAATTGACCCAGAAACAGATTATATTTACCATAATTTAAGAAAAACACACAATGATGGTGTATTTAGTGTTTATACACCAGATATAAGAGCTGCTAGAAGCTCTCACTTAATTACTGGTCTACCTGATGGTTATGGACGTGGAAGAATTATAGGTGATTACAGAAGAGTTGCCCTATATGGTGTAGATGCTTTAATTTCTGAAAAGAAAGAAGAACTAGACGTTCTTAATGTTGATGAATTTACTGAAAAAGTTATTCGCGAACGTGAGGAAGTTTCTGATCAAATAAAAGCATTAAATGACTTAAAAGCAATGGCTGCAAAATATGGTTTTGATATTTCAGTTCCAGCAAAAAATGCAAAAGAAGCTGTTCAATGGTTATACTTTGGTTACTTAGGTGCAATTAAAGATCAAAACGGTGCAGCAATGAGTCTTGGTAGAACATCTACTTTCTTAGATATCTACTTTGAAAGAGATTTTAAAGCAGGTCTTCTTACAGAAGAAGAAGCTCAAGAATTAATGGATCATTTTGTTATGAAGTTGAGATTAGTAAGATTCTTAAGAGCACCTGAATATAATGCCCTATTTAGTGGAGACCCTGTATGGGTAACTGAAAGCATTGGTGGTATGGGAATTGATGGTAGAACATTAGTTACAAAAAACTCTTTTAGAATTCTTCATACTTTAACAACACTTGGACCAGCTCCAGAGCCAAACTTAACAGTTTTATGGTCTACAAGATTACCAGAAGGATTTAAAAGATTTGCAACAGACTTATCTATAAAAACATCATCTATTCAATACGAAAATGATGATTTAATGAGAATTACACTTGGAGACGATTACGGAATAGCTTGTTGTGTATCTGCAATGAGAATAGGTAAACAAATGCAATTCTTTGGAGCAAGAGCTAACCTTGCTAAAACATTGCTTTATGCTATAAATGGTGGTAGAGATGAAAACTCAGGAAAACAAGTAGCTCCAAAATTTGAAGGAATTACTTCTGAATATTTGGATTATAATGAAGTAATGGAAAAATTTGATACTATGATGGATTATGTTGCTAAAATTTATATAAAAGCTTTAAACGCAATTCATTATATGCATGATAAATATTCATATGAAGCATTAGAAATGGCTCTTCACGATAGAGAAGAAGATATATTAAGAACTATGGCATGTGGAATAGCAGGGCTTTCAGTAGTTGCTGATTCACTTTCTGCAATTAAATATGCTAAAGTTAAAACAATTAGAAATGAAGATGGATTAGTAGTAGATTACGAAATTGAAGGAGACTTTCCAAAGTACGGAAATGATGATGATAGAGTTGATCAAATAGCTGTAGATTTAGTTAAAACATTCTTAAACAAATTACAAAAACATCAAACATATAGAAATTCAAAACATACATTATCAATTCTTACAATAACATCAAATGTTGTATATGGTAAAAATACAGGAAACACACCTGATGGAAGAAGAGCTGGAGAACCTTTTGGACCAGGAGCAAACCCTCTACATGGAAGAGACGTAAATGGTTCCCTTGCAGTATTAAATTCAATTGCAAAACTTCCATATGAATATGCTGAAGATGGTATATCATATACATTTGCAATTACACCAGCAGCACTTGGTAAAGAAGAAGATACAAGAATTACAAACTTAGTAAATATGTTAGATGGATATTTTGCAAAAACTGGACATCATATAAATGTAAACGTATTTGATAGATCTCTATTATTAGATGCTATGGATCATCCTGAAAAATATCCTCAACTTACAATAAGAGTTTCTGGATACGCAGTAAACTTTATAAAATTAACAAGAGAACAACAATTAGACGTAATTCATAGAACAATACAAGATAGAATATAGTTTGAATTTGTAAAGGCGAGGATATAAACCCTCGTCTTACATTTTAATTAAACAAAAGGAATGATTATATGGAAAATTTTGATAAAACTAAATATGCTAGAATACATTCTATTGAGTCTTTCGGTACTGTTGATGGCCCTGGTATAAGATTTGTTATATTTATGCAAGGATGTAGTTTAAAATGTAAATACTGCCACAATAGAGACACTTGGGATCTTACAGGAGGTACTATCACTTCTGTAGATGAACTTCTAGATAAAATAGAGCGATACAAAGCCTATATTCTCCCTTCTGGTGGTGGAGTTACAGTTACTGGCGGAGAACCTTTGTTACAAACCAAATTTTTAGTAACTCTTTTTAAAGAATTAAAAAAACGTAATATTCCAACAGCAATCGACACTTCTGGAATGTTTGATATTACAGATGATATTAAAGAACTACTTAAATTTACAGATTTAGTTTTGCTAGATATTAAACATATTGATAGCACTAAATGTAAGGATTTAGTTGGATTTTCAAATGAAAAAGAACTAGCATTTGCTAAGTATTTAAGTGATAATAATATTGATATTTGGATAAGGCAAGTTTTAATTCCTGGGATAACTGATGATGAAAAAGATTTATTAAAATTAAAAGATTTTATATCAACTTTAAAAACAGTAAAGAAAATTGAAATTAATCCATATCATGAACTTGGAAAATTTAAATGGGAAAAGCTTGGTTTAAAATACCCTTTAGAAGGTGTTAGACCTGCTGATAGTAAAGACGTAGATAGAGCTAAAAAGATTCTGGGAATAAAATAAAATTTGAAATAAAAAAAGTGGGTGCATAATGTGCACCCATTTATTTTATTTTTTACATTCTTCTATTGCCTTTTGTAACTGTTCATCTAATTCTGTTTTTTTATCGTCCTCAACTTCTATGTCTGGATCTATTCCTTTTTTGTTTATTGTATTGCCATTTGGTGTTTTAAACTCTTCTATTGTTATTTTTAATGCTCCTCCTGATTTTAGTGGGGCAAGTTCTTGCATTACACCTTTTCCATAAGTTTTTGTTCCTACTATTTTAGCAACTCCATTATCCTTCATTGCACCAACAAATATTTCTGATGCACTTGCTGAATTTTCATTAGTAAGTATTACAACTTTCATATTATATTTAGCATCTTTTTCTGATTTTGTAATTTGTTCTCCTTCTTTTTTTGTTCTCTCAATCATTATTGTTTTATCTTTTGGTAAGAAAAGTTCTGTTATATCTGTAGCTTCATCTACAACTCCTCCACCATTATCCCTTAAATCTATTATTAATGCTTTTGCACCTTTTGATATTAATTCATCTACTTTTTTCTCAAATTCTTCATGACAATTCTCATCGAACCCCATAAGTCTTATATATCCTATGTTGTTTTCAAGAATTTCAGATTCCATTGGATTAACTTGAACTGTTCTTCTTTCTATTGTTTTTGTAAATGTTTCATTCTCTCTTAAAATCTCTAATTCTACAGTTGTTCCTTCTTCACCTTTTATTTTATTAGAAATTGTACTTAAATCTTTACCTACACATTCTTCTCCATTTACTTTCGTTATAATGTCTCCTGTTTTTAATCCAGCTTCTGCTGCTGGTGAACCTTCTATTGGAAGTAAAACAACTATATTCTCATATCTGTCTTGTGTCATATATATTCCTATACCAACATAGTTTCCATTAACACTTACCATCAATTCATCATATTCATCCTTTGTTAAATACTCTGTATATTCATCTTTTAATCCTTCTACATACCCTTTTATTGCTGATTCTGTCAATTCCTCATCTGAAGCAATATCGCCCAAATAATTTTCTTCTAAATATTTTCTTATTAATATTAGTTTAGTATCTAATTTTGTTGGTTCGCTACTTGTTACAACTTTTGTTATTCCTGCATCTGTTTTTGTAACATAATTATACATTCCTATAGCTGTAATTAAAAATGTAATTAATGCTGTCACTATTACTAGCATTACTGATTTGTATGCTCTGTTTTTCTTCTCAAAATCCATTATGATATGCCTCCTAAAAAATATTATATTATTAACATTAGAATTTATGTGTTATATATTTTTAGAAGCGACATTTTAGTGTCGCCTCCTTATTATATGTATTTATTATAAATAATTTCGTGGATCTCTTCTACTGTCATTTCCCCAATATGACCAATTGTATGGTGAAACTCTTACTTCAAAATGTAAATGTGGTCCTGATGAATTACCTGTATTTCCACTAAGCATAATTAATTGTCCTTTTTTTACTACATCTCCTGGTTTTACATAGAATTTTCCATTTCCATGGCCATAAAGTGTTCTCAATCCACCTGAGTGTTGTATACATACGTAATTTCCTAATCCACCATTTGACCAATTCGCCGCAAGTACTACTCCCTCTGCCGCTGCATATACTTCTGTTCCAACTGGCACTCCATAATCTAATGCTCCGTGATATCTACCACTACTGTAATACATAGTTGCTGTGATTACTCCTGATCTAACAGGTTTTTGTAGTGTTCCTGTTCCGCCTAAATCAGCAATCTTATCACCATACTTATTTTCCATTGCTTTTAATTCTCTTGTTATAGCGTCATTTGCTGATTTTAATTTTTCTAATTCTGAGTTTAGTTCTTTTTCGCTATCTGATAATTCATTTACATATTGCTCTTTTGTTGCTTGTGAACTTTTTAATGCACTTGCTTTTTGTTCTTTATTTTTCTTTGTTACTTCTATTTGTTCTTTATTTGTTTCTAAAGCTTTTTTAGCTTCTTCTATTTCATTTTTATTCTTTTCCATTTGTCCTAGCATTTGATTATCTAAGTCAGCAATTTCCGAAACAACATACCAATTAGACACCATATCCCATAATGAACCTCCGCCTAATAGTACATCTAAATATGTAGTTTCTCCTGCTTCATATTGTGCTACTATTCTATTTTTAAATGCTTCTTCTTGTTTATTATAATTTTTTTCTGCTTCTTTGAGTTTTTCTTGTGATTCTTCAATATCTTTTTCTAAATCACTAATCTTATATTCCAAATCATCAATTTCTGATTGATATCCACTTATTTGTGTATTTAAGTCCTGAATTTGTTTCATAGTATCTGACATTTCTTCTTTTACTGCACTTATTTCATTTTCTGTATCTTTAATTTGTTGATTTATATTGTTTTGTTTATTTTGTAATTCAGATTTAGTTGCAGCCAAAGTAACAGCAATATTTGTTGATAGAATTATTAGTATTAATAATATTGATATTAATATTCTTTTTTTAATTTTCATTTCTTCCTCCGTTTTTTAATTTAGTTAGCATTTTCTGTATTTTGCGTAGATTCTTCTGCGTTATTTTCTGTAGATTTTGTTTCTATTTTTTTACCTGTTATATATGGCAATGAATCTACATGCTGACCATTTATTCTTACTTCGAAGTGTAAATGTGGACCTGTCGACCATCCAGTCGAACCAGCTTTCATTATTATATCACCTCTTTTTACGGTTTGTCCAGCTTGTACTAAAATTTCTGAACCATGACCGTATAAGGTGCTAACTCCTCCTCCATGATCTATTAAAACCATATTTCCATATCCAGTTGTTGAATATCCTGCCTTTGTAACGACTCCATCATTTGCTGCAATTATATATGCTCCCATAGGCATTGCAATATCTGTTCCAGAATGAATTCTATGTGTTTTAAGTATTGGATGAACTCTCATTCCATATTTTGATGTTATTGTTGAATATCCTGGTGCTGGCCAAGCAAACTCACCACCAACATAGTCCTCTCCAACTTTTACACTTGTTATTGCTACAATTTGTGCTTCTAAATTATCTAATTCTTTTTGATATCCTGCTATTTTTTCTTGTGTTTCTTTTTCTTCATTTGTTAATTGCTTTGCATAACTATTTTTTATAACCTTTGCATTTTCTAATGCAACAGTTGTACTCTCTTTATTTGTCTTTAAAGTTTTTAAGGTTTTTTCTTTTTCTGATAATGTTACTTTAATATTTTGTATTTGGCTTTTTTGTCTGTCTATATTGTCCAAAAGATTCCTATCATATTTTGCTATTTCACCTATTAAATAATAATTCGATATAAATTCTGATAATGTATTTGAACTTAATAAAACATCTAAGTATTGTACATCGCCAGCTTCATATTGAGCAATTATTCTATTTTGAAATGTTTCTCTTTGTATTTTATAGTTGTTTTCTAAATTCGTTAATTTTTCTTCTACTATTGCTATTTCACTCTGTATTTCCTCAAGATTTTTACTTACTTCATCTATTTCTGCTTGATATGTTTCTATTTTTTGATCTAAATTATCTATTTGTTGTAGTGTATCTGTTAGTTCTACTTGAATATTTTCTACTTGCTCATTTGCCTGTGAAATTTGTTGATTTAATTGATTTTTTCTATCTTGTAATTCTCCTAAATCATCTGCAACTACTACTGTTGTAAAAAAAACAAATATCATTACTGTTACTATTAAACAAGTTAATATTATTTTTTTTGGCATTGCATCACCTTCTTAAACGTCAAGGTATTTTTTCATAGATATTGAGCTACCAATAATACCAATTCCAACTCCTAGCACTAAGTATACAATTATTATTTCTCCTAATAAATCTCCAAATGTTAATAAATTGATGCTAAGTTTTTGCCATGTAGCTGAGTTTACAAGTTTCGTAGCTAAGAAATTATACCCTCCACCTATTAACAAAATTGATATTATACTTGAAATTAATCCTATTACTATACCTTCAATTATGAATGGAGTTCTAATAAATCCATTAGTTGCTCCTACATATTTCATTATTGAAATTTCTTTTCTTCTTGCATGTACTGTAAGTTTTATTGTGTTTGAAATTATAAATAGTGAAATTAAAATTAATATTGCAAAAATTGTAAATGTTACAACTCTTATTGCTTTTCCAACACTAGATAATGTTTCTATTGTGCTTGATTTGTTTTGTATCTCTTTTACATTATCTAATTTAGATATTGCTTCATATACTTGATTATTTAAAGATAAATCTGTTAATGTAATTATGTATGATACTTCAAAGAAATCTGGAGTAAACCCGTCTAATGCTTTTGCGTTATCTCCAAGTCTTTTTTTCATAGTGTTGTATCCCTCTTCTTTAGATACAAATTCTATTGTATTTATTCCTTCAATTTTTCCTAGATCTTCTTTAAGCTTTGCTATTTGCTCATCTGTTGCTTCTGGATACATAAATACCTGCATTCCTTGTTCTTTTTCCAAATCCTTAATAGCATTATTTATATTTTGTCCTATTACGAAAAATAGTCCAAACATAAGCATTGTTGCACACATTACCCCCAAACAAGAGAATGTGGATTTTTTATTTTTAAATACATTTCTAAAACCTTCAGATAAAAAATATCCTATTACATTATATTTCACTTGCTATACCCACCTTTTCTATCATCTCTAACTATTACGCCTTTTTCTATTTCAATAACTCTTTTTTTCATCTGATCAACTATGTCTTTGGCGTGTGTTGCAATAACTACTGTTGTACCTCTTAAATTGATTTCGTTAAGCAAATTCATAATGTCCCAAGCTGTTTCTGGATCCAAGTTTCCTGTTGGCTCATCAGCAATTATCATAGCTGGATTATTCACTAATGCTCTTGCAAGAGCAACTCTTTGTTGTTCTCCTCCTGATAACTCATTTGGATAAACTTTTGCTTTTCCACTTAGACCAACTAATGATAATACCATTGGAACTTGTCTTCTTATATGTTTTGGTGTAGCTTTTACTATATTCATTGCAAATGCTACATTCTCGTAAACTGTTTTATCTGATAGCAACCTAAAATCTTGGAAAACTACTCCCATGCTTCTTCTTAAATATGGCACTCTTTTAGGTTTTAAAAATGTTGTATCCTTGCCATTTATAATTATATTTCCTGATGTTGGCTCTTCTTCTTTTAGTATTAGCTTTATAAGGGTTGATTTTCCGTGAACCAGATGCACCTACTAAAAATGCAAATTCGCCTTTTTCTATTTTAAAGTTTGCATTATTTACGGCTTCGGTTCCTGTGCTGTATGTTTTATATACGTTTTTAAATTCTATCATATTTTGACCTCTTTTACTTAAATATACATTAATATTATAATAATAATACCTTAAAAAAGCAATAAAAAATGACATTTTTCAAGAAATTGTCATTTTTTTGTAATATATTTTTATTTAACCTAAAATTGCAATTTATTTTACTACTGCTATAATATCTTCTGATGTTAACCCAAAATATCTTAATAATTCTTTGGCTGGTCCAGATTTTCCAAATCTATCTTTCATTCCCATTCTAATTAGTTTGGCAGGATATTCTTCTGTTAGCACCTCAGAAATAGCGCTTCCAAGCCCGCCTATTATATTATGGTCTTCAATAGAAACTAATTTTTTAGTTTCTTTTGCACATTTTATAATTAGTTCTTTGTCTATTGGTTTTATTGTGTGTATATCAACTACTCTTATATTTATTCCTTGCTTTTCTAGTTCTTCTTTTGCTTTTATTGCTTCTGGAACTACTATACCTGTTGCAAACACTGTTGCATCTGTTCCATTTCCTATTTGAACTCCTTTTCCAATTTTAAAATCCTGTTCTTCTCCATATATTTGTGGTGTGTTTAGTCTGCAAAGTCTTAAGTACACTGGTCCATCCATTTTAGAAATTTCTTCTACTGCCCATTTTGTTTCTCTATCATCACTTGTACACATAACCGTCATGTTTGGTAATCCTCTCATCATACCTAAATCTTCAAGCATTTGGTGAGTTGCTCCATCTTCTCCAACAGTTATCCCTGCGTGTGATGCACATATTTTTACATTTAATTTTGGATGTGCAACACTGTTTCTTATCTGGTCATAGCTTCTTCCGCATGCAAACATTGCAAAACTGCTTGCAAATACAGTTTTTCCAAACGTTGCAAGTCCTGCAGCTGTACTTATCATATCTTGTTCTGCAATTCCCATATCAAAAAATCTTTCTGGAAATCTCTTTGCAAATATTGATGTTTTAGTTGCAGCTGATAAATCTGCATCTAAAACAATTATATCTTTATTTTTTTCTCCTAGTTCTGCTAATTTTTCTCCATAACTTTGTCTTGTAGCTTTAAGGTTTTCGCAATCCATATTTTTTTCCTCCTCTATCCATTATACCAATCTTTTATTATTTCATCTGGTATCCTCAAATTTCCTTTTCCTACACCTATCTCAACACTTGGTCTTTTTGCACCATGATAGTCTGTTCCTCCACTTGTATATAAATGGTTTTTCTTACAATACTCTAACAGTTCTTTTATTTGCTCTTCTGTAAAATTACTATAATAACATTCTATTCCATCTAAATTGCTATTTTTTACTAGTTCTGTTATATATTGAATCTTGTCTTTTACCCATTTATATTCATGTACATGTGCTAAAAAAGCTACTCCACCTGCTAAATGTACTTGTTTTACAGTTTCTGCTGGTGATGGATAGTCATCTTTTTTATCTAAAAAGAACATATTATTTCTGTTATATACATAATCTTTTTTAAAATTACTAAAACTCTCCCATAAGTCTTTTGGAACTTTTGCTTCATTTTCTGGATGTTTTTTTATTTCATTATATACTATAACACTTCCCCAATCGCTGTCTGGATCCCACTTAATCTCTTCTATTGGATCTAATGTTAATCCATATGCCTTTGCTTGTTTGTATAAATGTTTTAAATTTTTAGTTTCTAGCATTCTGTGTGTTTTATTTTTATAGTTCTTTTCTAAGTATTCATTAAACTTGTCTATATCAATATTGTATGCCAATATATCAATTACTCTATCTTTATAATAATTTTTTAGTTCTACTCCTGGAATTATTTTCCCAGAAAAATATTGTTTTACATCAATATTTCTTAATTCATAATGTCCATTTACGCTTTCATGGTCTGTTATGGACATATATGATAATTCATGTTTTTGTGCTTTTTTTAGTACGTCTATTACGCTATCTGAGCCATCTGAGTTGTTTGTGTGAATATGCAAATCTATCATTATTCCATCTCCTACTACTTACTTAATTCCTCCATAGCCATTTTATATTCTTCTTCATTTGGTGCTTTTCCATGCCAATCTGCCTTATTTTCCATAAAAGAAACTCCTTTTCCTTTTATAGTTTTTGCAATAATTACTGTTGGTTTTTCTTTTATTGTTTTTGCTTTATCAAACGCTTTTATTAGTTTTTCTATATCATGCCCATCTATCTTAATTACCTCAAATCCGAAACTTTTAAATTTTTCGTCTAATGGATAAATATTTTTTACTGTATCTACATTTCCATCTATTTGCAAATTGTTATTATCAACTATTAAGCACAAATTGTCTAGTTTTCTGTGGCTAGAAGTCATTGCAGCTTCCCATATTTGTCCTTCTTGTATTTCTCCATCTCCGCAAACGCAATACACTCTAACTCCTTCATGATTTAACTTAGATGCAAGTGCCATACCATTTGCAACAGATAATCCTTGTCCTAAAGAACCTGTTGACATATCTATTCCTGGTGTTTTTTGCATATCTGGATGTCCTTGTAGCATTCCATCAATTTTTCTCAATTTTTTTAATTCATCTTTTTCAAAATATCCTTTTTCTGCAAGTACAGCATATAATGCTGGAGCAACATGTCCTTTTGATAAAACTAGCCTATCTCTTGTTTTTGCATTAGGCTCTTTTTCGTTTACATTCATTTGATTAAAATATAATACAGTTAATATATCTGCAACAGATAGTGAGCCTCCTGGATGTCCAGATTTTGCATTATATGTTTCTTCTATTATATCCTTTCTAACATTGTTTGCAATTTGCTTTAATTCTTCAATATCAGTAACCTTCAAACAAAACACTCCCTTAAATTTATTTTACATTTTAATTTTACAGTATAATTATTTTTATTTCTATAATTATTTCAATTTTTTTAAGAAAAAAAGAACAGATATAAAATCTGTTCTTAAAAACATTAGTTTTGTGTATATGGTAAAAATGACATTATTTATGTGTATTCTACCTTATTTTACATTCTCTAAATTGTTTAAATATCAATGTTTTTAGAACAATTTTAATTTTCTTTGTTTACATTTATTCAAATTTATTTGTGCTGTTGCATTAAACATGCAGTAAAATCACTAAACTCATGTTCGTCTAAAAAGTCGCTTTTTTTATTCGTTTCTTTTTTTATTTTCTGATATATTTCTTCTTCTATGAATCCGTTTTCTTCTACAATTAATTTTTCCATTTTATTTTTCTCCTTATCAGAGAAACGCGTTTCTTAATCTATACATATTATATATTCCTTTGTCGAAAAATGTCAACAAAAACTCATCGCAAGTTTCGACACAAACCTGACGCTCCCAGCGTCATCTATCTTTTTATGTATTTTAATATTAAAATTAGGAATAATAACCTTAGGAGTAATTTTATGATAGTTTTTAATATTAGAAATATAAGAAAAAGTAAAAAAATAAGTTTAAGAAAATTAAGTGATATGTCTGGTATCTCACGAGCTTATCTTTATGATTTAGAAAGTAATAGAAGATTTAACCCTACAATGTTTATACTGCAGAAAATTGCAGAAGTATTAGAAGTTGATATAAAAGATTTGTTTTATTCTTTAAATGAATTAGACATTTTAAAAGAAGAAATGTATCAAAAGATAGATAAATACGGAAGAAATTCAAAAGAAGTTTTAGAAGTTTCACAAGTTGTTGATTTATTAATTAATATTAAAATGAATGAAGACTAGCCTTTCTCAGCTAGTCTTTGCTGTTTTTTCCTACAGCCACCACAGTATTTATTTCTAAATACTTTATTATTATAGCACATCTCTTTTGAAAAAATGTGTCGAATTGTAGCATAAAGAATACTAATTTTTTTATTTATTGGAAAATATTAGTATTTTTTATTTTATTATATTGAAAAAAAGTTATAAAGATGTTATATTATTTTTAAATGGAGGACGTTGAATATGAGTGAATTTGAAATTCTAACAATACAACAAAACAATAGAGAATTTATTCTTTCGTTGGCAGTTGCTATAATTTCGTTTCTTTCTGCCCTTTTAGTTTACTTTGATTATAGACATAGAAAGAAAAAAGAAAGAGCTGAAAAGTCAATATCGATTGCCGAAAAATTTGCTAACAATATTATTGACCCTATTTCAATAATATTTGCTTTTTTTAAAAAGTATGAAATAGATAAACTTATAAGGAAAGCTCACTTTTTACAATTAGAAGACTTTGATTTAGAAGAATTAAAATCTATTTATGATGAAGATGATATAAACAGATATAAGGAAATGATAAATGCAAATGACTCAAACCATAAAATTAGAACTATTATATGTGATACATTAAATAGTTTAGAATATATGTGTATGTATATAGCAACAAATGTAGCTGACGAAAAATGTATATATAATTCTTTACATCAGCAATTCTTGAAGGCTATATTCTTTCTTTGCTTTGAAATTTCTCTTACTAATACGGACAATAAAGATAAGTATTATACAAATATAATTCATGTATATAATCTTTGGAAAAAGAAATACATAAAAGTCTCTAAAAAAGAGGAAAAATATAAGAAGAAAAAGAATAAAATGAAAAGGAAATTACTCCCTTCTACTACAAAAATATAAAAAAATAGCTGTCATAAAAACAGCTATTTTTTTTATATTCTTATAAAAATGTCGACACTAATTCTTTTTTTTATCCTCTTCATATTTTGATAATTCTTCTGGCGTAATATCTAAACTAATATTTTTCATCCAATCTGCGTACATTAAATTACCCCCTTACCAATTTAATTATATAGTATTTTTTTTAAAAGTCAATACAATAATACTATTTTTTTGTCGTTCATTTTCGTCAAAAATCGCCTTACGAGAATCGCTTTTAAGCCTTTTTTATTTTCCAGGAATATACTTATATACCTTGATTTTTGGGTGTTTTTAATATTTTGAAACTAATTTGCAATAATCTAAACACACCCATCCACTTGGAGTCTTTGCCCAATTATTTTTTATTTCATACGTATCAAATCTTGTTCCATTAATATATGTTTTTACAATTTTATAATTGGTACCAGCTCCGCTTCTAACATTTAATCCTGATTTAGTATTTACTACATACTTTCCTAAAGCATATCTTGAAGAGTTTTGTACTTCGCTATTTTCTTTATTAGTATAGTCTAAACAAATCCATCCAGCACCAGATTTTAATTTTCCCCAGTTCTCTTGTGTTTCTATTATAGTATATGTTCCTTTATCTCTAATACAACCTACTATACTATAATTAGTACCTGCTCCTGCTCTTATATTTAAAGCATTTGCTGTCACTTTAACTAAATAACCTTCTGTTTTATTTTCAATAGGTTTATTTTCAGTAGATTTAACAGTAGCATTTGCAATTTCTTCAAAAGGATAGTTCTTTCCAGGACAAGCTGTTGCATTTACGTCTCTATGCCTTTGAACTTTAGTAATACCATATTTA
>ERZ773224.2872-NODE-2872-length-16764-cov-3.533724_pt1 | contig 16764 bp, 16 predicted proteins | sample MGYA00580526_ERZ773224 | MGnify/ENA primary metagenome ERZ773224 (study PRJEB29015, sample SAMEA2737743) | human gut metagenome | biome: human gut; feature: human-associated habitat; material: faeces | place: China | collected 2012 ... | reverse complement strand
GTCTTTGTACCTTGGCATAATTATAACCTCCGATTTGTTATTTCTATTTTATACCATCTCGGAGGTTTACACAATATCTAAAGAAGTCTCGCCTTTCAGTTTCATTTAAAACCTCTCCTTCATAAATATAATTCGGTATAATAACAAAATACCTTTGGTTTTGAAGAAGTTTCAAGAAAACTGCGCAAAAAAATACCGCCTATTCCTGAGAATAAGCGGTATTTTAATATTGCGAGGTAATACCTCACATACGGGGAATATGCCCCCGTTTTCTATGACCACGGAGCCTTCGCCCAAGCCAATAGCAGTATAATTATGTTGCACGGTCAGACATTTAAATCCAAATACATTGGTTTGCAGCCTTCAACATAATATCCTTCGTCGCCGTACATAGTATCTCCGAATTCCTTAAATCCATGGCGTTTATAAAAGCTGACAGCCTGCGGAACGGCATACAGCACTATTATTGCCGCCCCTATCACTTTATGTGATATTTCCGAAATATACGATATCATATAATCAAACATTAAATCACTAAGTGACGGACGGCTCTTATCACCATAATAAGGCATATGCTGATATTCTTCATTCGTAGCCAAATACTTTATTTCCATAGCCGAAAGCATCTTAGAAAACTGTTCTTCCGTTTCTTCAGCAGTAAAAATTGCTGAACATGCTAATGTTATGCAAGGCACTAATTGATCTGTTGCGTTATCTATATAAAGATATGTAACTGATGTGGTATCATCCACAGCCTCTTTATTGAAATAGTAATCAATATTTCATTGCTGCATTTAAAAGTCTCGGCATATCTCTTGGTATTTTCATCTAATACCTGAATACTGTTTTCTATGTCTTGCCCGCACTTACTCATCCAATCCGCCGCCGATCAAATTACTTTTTTACGATATTGTTGCGTGCAAAAATCGCCGCATTTTCCATTATCGTTTTTTCTGTCGATTTGCCGAGCTTACTGTCGATAATCTTTTCTGCGCTGTTCTTTTTTAGAATGTACGAATTCTTTTTTGGTGTAGCCAATGCAGCCATTTCATTTCCCTTCTTTTTATTTGCATACCCATCTAAACTCCCATAATTAAATCTTTATATTTAATATTATGTAATCAGAAAGATGGGTTATACATTACCCTATAATCGGACAAGTATATTATACCGCAAAATTGTCGAATTTCAAGACCTTTCATACCATTAAATTCACTGATAAAAAATGTGCAACCATCAAACCGACAACTGCACACATTTTGCTTTTCTGTAAAATCGGCACAAAAACGGCAGGTTTATTTTTTACATTTCTATAATATCTATTGAATTTATTAAAACGTCTTCGCACGGCACGTCGTTAACCGTTTCTGCTTCGGCAATTGCGTCTACAACGTCCATTCCCTCGTAAACCTGACCGAACACCGTGTGGCGGAAATCAAGCCACGGCGTACCGCCCATTTTTGCGTATGCCTCGGTAATTTCCGGCGGAAAACCGTTATCGGCAAGGTCCCTCATCTGCTCTAACATCTGTGCGGGAGTTTCCTTTGCCTGAACGATAAAAAACTGGCTGCCGTTGGTATTCGGCCCCGCGTTAGCCATTGAAAGCGCGCCGCGCAGGTTGTGAAGCTCGGGATCAAACTCATCTTCAAACTTGCCGCCCCAAATTGATTCGCCGCCCGTACCGTTGCCGAGCGGATCGCCGCCCTGTATCATAAAATCCTTAATAACGCGGTGGAATTTAAGACCGTTGTAATAGCCGTTTTCAGCGTGCTTTGTAAAATTTTCCACGGTTTTGGGCGTTTTACTGCCGAAAAGCTTTATTTTAATATCTCCCAAAGTTGTGTGCATAACCGCAACCGTATCGCCCGAAACGGGCTTTGTAAGCTGAATACCTGACATAATGTTCTCCTTAAAAATGATTTTTATACTTGTATTTTACTACTATATATAGTATAATACAAGTGTTTTTTAAAGAAAATATAAGAGGAGAAGTTTAAATGAAATGTCCTTTTTGCGGTTTTGAAGAAAGCAAGGTTATAGATTCCCGCCCGACCGACGAGGGTCAGCGTATTCGCCGCCGCCGCGAATGTCTTAAATGCGGTAAACGCTTTACCACATACGAGATAATAGAAAGTCTGCCCATAATAGTTATTAAAAAGGATAAATCGCGCGAAACCTTTAACCGCGATAAGCTTATGACGGGGCTTCTGCGCGCGTGCGAAAAACGTCCGGTATCTATTGATACGCTTGACAGTATGATCGACGATATTGAAACAAATCTTCAAAACTCGCTTGACCGCGAGGTGAGCAGTGAAAAAATAGGCGAGCTTGTTATGGAAAAGCTTAAAAAAATAGACGAGGTTGCATATGTGCGCTTTGCCTCGGTTTATCGCCAGTTTAAGGATATAAATACCTTTATGAAAGAGCTTAACAAGCTGTTACAGAACGATTAAGGACTGAATATAAATGAACGATAACGAAAGAATGGCGGAGCTTTTGCTCCCCGATATAACAAAAACCCCAGATTATTATGAAGATCTTTATAAACCGAGAAATTTGCCCGAAGGCGCGCGTGTTACAAGAATTGCGCCAAGCCCCACGGGTTACCTCCACTTAGGCACGCTGTTTGCGGCGCTTGTTAACCGCATAACCGCAACCTCAACGGGCGGCGTTTTTTACACCCGTATTGAGGATACCGATAAAAAGCGTGAAATAAAGGGCGGTATAGAGGATATTATAGACGGTCTTAACCGTTTCGGAATTACAATAGACGAAGGCTTTATAAGCGGCGAGGTGCAAAAGGGCGAATACGGGCCCTACAAGCAAAGCGAGCGTGCCGAAATTTACAAGACTTATGCAAAACAGCTTATTAAACAGGGGCTTGCCTACCCCTGCTTCTGCACTGCCGAGGATTTAGACGCGGTGCGTAAAGTGCAGGAAGAAAACAAGGTGCGCACCGGTTATCACGGCGAATGGGCAAAGCACAGAAACATTACTTTTGACGAAGCAAAGGCGCTTATTGAATGCGGCAAGCCATATGTTGTACGCCTTAAATCGCCCGGCAGCGAAGAGAACAAAATAGTGTTTGACGACTGCATTAAGGGCAAAATCGAAATGCCCGAAAACGACGAAGACTTTGTAATTTTAAAATCGGACGGTATACCCACCTATCACTTTGCCCACGCTGTAGACGATCACTTAATGCGTACAACGCACGTGCTGCGCGGCGACGAATGGATATCCTCTGTACCGAAGCACCTTCAGCTGTTTAAGCTTTTAGGTTTTAAGCCGCCCAAATACGGCCATATTTCGCCGATAATGAAATTAGACGGCGGCGCAAAACGCAAAATTTCAAAGCGCAAGGACCCTGAGGCGGCGGTGCATTTCTTTGCCGAGCAGGGGTACGAGGCAGAAAGCGTTATAGAATATCTTATGACGGTAGCCGCCTCGGACTTTGAAGACTGGCGCAGGGCAAACCCCGAAAAATCATATAAAGACTTTAAGTTTAATTTAAAGAAAATGAGCGTTTCCGGCGCGCTTTTTGACGGGGACAAGCTTAACGACGTAAGCAAGACCTGCGTTTCCCGGCTTTCGGGCGAAGAGGTTTATAATAAGCTTACCGCCTGGGCAAAGGAATTTGACGGTGAGTTTTTTACCCTTCTTACGCGCGACGGCGATTATACAAAGGCAATGCTTTCAATAGACCGCGACGTACCGAAACCCCGTAAGGACATAGCAAAATGGAACGAGACTAAGGATTATTTTTCTTATTTCTTTAACGAGCTTTACAGTAACAAGCTTGTGCTGCCCGAAAATATTTCGCCGTGCGACGCAAAGGAATTTCTTAAAAGGTATAAAACCGTTTATAACGTTTCGGACGACCGACAGCAATGGTTTGATAAAATTAAAAGCATAGCGCCCGAAATCGGTTTTGCGGCCGAAACAAAGCAATACAAGGCAGAGCCCGAAAAATATAAGGGTCATGCCGGCGATTTAAGCACCGTTCTCCGCATTACCGTTACAGGCAGGCGCAACACACCCGACCTTTGCAGCATTATGAAGGTTTTAGGGTACGACACCTGCATTGCCAGAATTGAAAAGGCAATAAATACGTTATAAAAGGAGACATATATAATGTCTGATGAAATTAAAAACGGAGAGGGCACTGCCCTTACCTCTAACTTTATACTTGATTTTATTGACGAAGATTTAAAAGAAGGCGTGTACGATCACGTTCAAACGCGTTTTCCGCCCGAACCTAACGGTTATCTGCATATCGGCCACGCAAAGGCTATATGCATAGATTTTGCAACCGCCGAAAAATACGGCGGCAAGTGCAATTTGCGTCTTGACGATACCAACCCCACCAAAGAAGATACCGAATATGTAGACGCTATTGAGGAAGACATTAAGTGGCTCGGTTTTCACTGGGATAATGTTTACTATGCTTCGGATTATTTTGATTTTCTTTACGAATGCGCTTTAAAGCTTATCGACAAGGGCCTTGCCTATGTTGACGAAAGCAGTGCGGACGAAATAAGAGAAATGCGCGGCACGCTTACGGAGCCGGGCGTTAACAGCCCCTACCGTAGCCGCCCCATAGAAGAAACGCGCGATCTCTTCCGCCGTATGACAGAGGGCGAGTTTGATAACGGCGCTATGGTACTGCGCGCGAAGATAGATATGTCGTCTTCCAATCTTAATATGCGCGACCCCGTTATTTACCGCATTATGAAAGCGCACCATCACCGCACGGGCGATAAATGGTGCGTATACCCTATGTACGATTTTGCGCACCCGTTGAGCGACGCTAAGGAGGGGGTTACACACTCGCTTTGCTCGCTTGAATTTGAAAACCACCGTCCGCTTTACAATTGGGTGCTTGAAGCGCTTGATATTAAAAATCCGCCGCGCCAGATAGAATTTGCACGTATGAACGTTAATTACACCCTTACAAGCAAGCGCAAATGCTTAAAGCTTGTAAACGACGGTCTTGTAAGCGGCTGGGACGATCCGAGAATGGCTACCATCTGCGGTATACGCCGCCGCGGATATCCGGCGGAGGCGGTGCGTGCCTTTGTTGATAAAATCGGTGTTTCAAAGGCTTACAGCGTTATCGACTACGCTCTGCTTGAATCCTGCGTGCGCGATAATCTTAACGAAAATGCCGACCGCGCAATGGCTGTTTTGCGCCCCTTAAAGGTTATAATTGATAATTACCCCGAAAACAAGACCGAAGAAATTGATATTGATATTAACCCATCAAAGCCCGAAAAAGGCAAGCGCGCGGTTACCTTTTCAAGAGAAATATTTATTGAGCAGGACGATTTTATGCTGGATCCGCCCAGTAAGTATTTCAGGCTTTGCCCGCAAAAGGAAGTGCGTTTAAAGGGCGCTTACTATATTAAATATGCCTCGCACGAAACAGACGAAAACGGCAATATAACCGCCGTTCACTGCACCTATGATCCCGAAAGCTACGGAGGCGACACTAAAGACGGCAGAAAGGTTAAGGGTACTCTTCACTGGGTAAATGCGAACAACTGCATAAACGCCGAGGTTCGCCTTTACGACCGCCTTTTCAACGTTCCGAACCCAAGCGACGAAGAGAGAGTTACTTCCTTTGCGGATAACCTTAATCCCGATTCGCTTAAAATTTTAAACGGCTGCAAGCTTGATAAATCGCTCGGCGGCGTTAAGGCGGGAGATACCTTCCAGTTTATGCGGCAGGGTTATTTCTGCGTTGATACCGACAGCACTGCGGACCGTTTGGTATTTAACCGCACCGTAGCGCTTAAGGATTCATTTGCAAAAAAGGCTTAATGCTTATGACCGTTAAGGATATATTTGATTTTTTAAATGAAAAATTCCCTGTAAACACCGCCTGCGATTTTGATAATGTGGGAATTTTGGCAGGCGACCCCGATTCCGAGGTTACGGGAGCGGTCATATCGCTTGACTGCACGCCTGCGGCGATAAAAACGGCTGCCGACAACGGCTGTAACCTTATTATCACGCACCACCCCGTTATATTCGGCGGTATTAAAACCGTACTTGCGGGGTCGGCGGTTTTCAGCCTTATTAAAAGCGGTATTTCGGTTATATCAATGCACACAAACCTTGATATAGGCACGGGCGGCGTAAACGATACGCTTTGCTTTGCTTTAGGTCTTCAAAATGTGCAAAAGGTAACCGCAAAAGACGGATTTTTAATAAACAAGGGTACTCTGCCGTCTCCCCTTTCCACCGATAAGCTTGCCGAATATATTAAATCAAGGCTTGGCGGTACGGTAAGGTATAACCAAACGGAAAGCACTGTAAAAACCGTGCTTGTTTGTTCGGGCAGCGGCGGCAATTACCTTTACGAAGTTAAGTCTTCGGGCTGCGACGCGCTTGTTACGGGAGATGTTAAGCACAATATATTTATCGACGGTGAATTTCTCGGTATAAGCGTATTCGACGCAGGACATTACAACACCGAAAACGTTGTGATTGCTCCTCTTAAAGCCTTGCTGGAAGCCAAATTTACCGATACTGTATTTTTAACCGAAGATAATAAGGCGTTAATAAACTGAAAAAACGGAGCTGATTTATGATATCAGCTCCGTTTTTTTCTTGAAAACCGTTTTGTAATTACTATCGCCGCAGGGCGCACAGCAATCCGTTTTTTTCTTTTTAGGGTATTGCGGATTCTTTCGCGCTCTGCGCTCAGAATGACATACCTTTTTGTCATTGCGAAGCCGTATAAACGGCTGTGGCAATCCGTTTTCCCCCTAAAGGGTATTTACGGATTCTTTCACGCTTTGCGCTCAGAATGACAGAAATACAGCCTTACTAAAACACGTATAATCAGCGCTTTGTTATTATCACGGCTTTCGAATATTTGCCCTTTTATGCCGTTACAACCTTTTCTTTTTTATAATAAGTGTAATTTTCCTTTTTCCACGGGTCGCAGAAAATATAGCTGTCTTCATTATACCCTACAAGCAATAAGCAATGCTCCGGCCGCATCCAGTAATCTATATACGTACCGTTATAATCCCATTTTTTCGGGCTTTCCTCAGGCTTTTGCATATCTATTGTTGCCCAGAAAATAACCGGTATATCTTTGTCAATGTACTTAGCGCAAAGCGTTTCAACAGGTACGTTTACTAACTGCTTTGCGGTAAATTTTGTTCCCTTAAGCGCTTTATCAAGCGCCTTTGTTATAACCGGCGAATAGCAGCCCCAGCCGCCGCTGTCGTATGGGCTGCCGCCGAACTGGATATTAGGGTCGAACGGCGGAGTTTTCTTTTCAAGGCAGTTATTTATAAAATGATCTACCGAAATATCAATGCCCGCATAATGAATCGCCATAACCGCCGATACGCTTTCACAACCGGTAGGCCATTTATCCTGCTGATAAATATGCTTCGCTTTAATAATCCGCCTTTTATGCTTTGGGGTTATTACAGGTTCCTCTGCAACAGACTCAGCCGGAATACTTACCGTGCTGTTGATTTTACTATCGGACGAAGCGTTAGAATCTCCGCTTGAAAAAGTTACTATAGAAGAATAAGGCTCTTGCTCGGCGCTTTGCATAGTTTGCCCCAAGCCTTCGTGAGACTGTCGGTTATTCAGCTTAACGGCGGAAATTACCGCCGCGGCGCCGATTACTGATATAAAAAGAAAAAGCATAATTTTCAGTCCCGTATTTTTGCTTTTCCGTCTTTTTTTACTCATTAAAACATCCTTATCGTATGAATATTTTATTTGATTATACCATACTGGAAAATTAAAGTAAAGAAAATTCATATTTTATACTTAAATACCGCCTTAAAATATGGTAAAATAAATTGAAAAATTTGAAACGGATGGTAAATATGAGTTACATTAGCTTTAATAACGTTTGTAAATTTTATAAAAACGGCGAAAGCATAACAAGAGCCGCCGACGGTATAAATTTCACCGCCGAAAAGGGCGAATTTGTGGTTATAGTGGGACCTTCGGGCGCGGGGAAAACCACTGTGCTTAATATGTTAGGCGGTATGGACGGGTGCGACAGCGGCAAAATTTTGCTTGACGGCGCCGAGGTAAGCGCTTTTAACCGCAAAAGGCTTACCGAATACCGCAGATACGATGTGGGATTTGTTTTTCAGTTTTATAATCTTGTGCAAAATCTTACGGCAAAGGAAAACGTGGAGCTTGCAACCGAAATTTCAAGAAATCCGCTTGATCCGCAAAAAACGCTTGAGAATGTAGGGCTTAAGGACCGCGTAAACAACTTTCCGGCACAGCTTTCGGGCGGCGAGCAGCAGCGCGTTTCAATAGCGCGCGCGCTTGCAAAAAATCCCAAAATATTGCTGTGCGATGAGCCTACCGGCGCGCTTGACTACAACACGGGCAAGGCAATACTTAAGTTACTGTACGATACCTGTAAAAGCACCGGAAAAACGGTTATAGTTATAACCCACAACCAAGCCATATGCGCCATGGCAGACAGGGTTATTAAAATTAAAAACGGCAAGGTGACCGAAAACACCGTAAACGAAAATCCAACCCCTGCCGAAAGGATCGAATGGTAGTGAAAACGCTTTTTAAAACCGTTAAACGTGAGATAAGCCGCGGTTTCGGAAGATTCGCCGCAATATTTGCCATAACGGCGCTCGGCGTAGGCTTTTTGGCAGGGCTTTTATCTACCGCGCCTGATTTTTACAAAACAATAGACGCCTATTACGATAACTGCGATTTTATGGATATAAACATAAAATCAACAGGCGGACTGACAAGCGAGGACCTTGACGCGGTAAAAGGCGAAAAGTCTGTTGAAAACGCCGCGCTTTATAAAACCGCCGATGTAATTATTAAGGATAAGGACGGCAACGATTCGGCGGCAAGAATATACGGCTGCAGTGACAGCTGTCTTAATAACAAAAGCGGTATTAACAAAACCTCGCTTAAAAAGGGCAGATACCCCAAAAGCGAAAACGAGTGTTTGGCGCTTGTTCCGAACCCGTTTTTAAAACAGCCCGAAATAGGTACGGTGTATAAGCTTGACAACTCAAGCGGCACCCTTACCGCCGATACGCTTACGGTGGTCGGCGTTGTGGAAAGTCCTATGTATATGTCGGTTGAAAAGGAAAGCACCGATATCGGCAACGGCAGAATTTCGGTGGTTTTGTATACCGGTTACGAGCTGTTTAACACCGATTATTATACCGATATTATTTTAACGGTAAAGGGCGCGAAAGAGCTTAACGCCTTTTACGCGCCGTATGAAAAGCTGCGCGACAAAACCGAAAACGCCTTTAAGGGCATTGCAAAGGAACGCGAAACCGCAAGGCTGGAGGAATTAAAGCAGCTTGCCGTAAACGCGGCGCTTTCCTCGCCCGAAGGCAAAGCGGCGGCGGCTTTAGGGCTTACGGAGCAAATAAAACAGCAGGCGGAAAGCAAAATAGAAAAGCCCGTTTGGTATATTCTTGACCGCGACGCCAACGTAAGCTTTGTATCGCTTACCGCAAACGCCGAAAAGGTAAATTCAATTGCAAAGGTCTTCCCTGTTTTCTTCTTTTTGGTGGCGGCGCTTGTGGCGCTTACCACTATGACACGTATGGTAGACGAACAGCGAACCGAAATCGGTACGCTTAAGGCGCTCGGCTATACCTCGCGCGCTATTGCCGCAAAATACCTTGTGTATTCGGGTACGGCAGCCGTAACGGGCGGCGCTTTAGGTCTTGCAATCGGGCTTTATCTGTTGCCCACGGTTATTATTAACGTATATCACATAATGTACCGCCTGCCCGAAATCAGGCTCAGCTTTAACCCTGCGGTATCGCTTTCGGCATATGGGGCGGCTTTGGTGTGCATACTTGCCGCAACGCTTTTTGCGGTTGCCGAAAACCTTAAAGAAGTACCCTCCCGTCTTATGCTGCCTAAAGCGCCTAAATCGGGTAAACGCATATTGCTTGAAAGGGTCGGCTTTATATGGAAGCGTATGAAATTCACCCATAAGGTAACCGCAAGAAATCTGTTCCGCTATAAAAAGCGCTTTTTTATGACGGTTATAGGTATTTCGGGCTGTACCGCGCTTTTGCTTACAGGCTTTGGACTTAAAGACGCCATAGGCGCAATTGTACCGGAGCAATATGAAAATTTACAGCTTTACGACCTTACCGTAGAGCTTTCCGATACATCGCGCGATAAAACCGAGGAATATTTAAACGGCAAATACGGCAACACCCTTAAAATCCATGCAGAAACAGGCAGTATAAGTGACGGTAAAAAGGATTACGAAATAAATCTTTACGTTCCCTCAGACGTTTCAAGCTTTAAAGAATATATGAATATAAGGGAACGCAAAAGCGGCAAAGCAATAGCTTTAGAAAACAACGGCGTAATTATAACCGAAAAGTTTGCCTTAGAGCATAATATCAAAAAAGGCGATTTTGTTACAATAAAATCCAAAAGCGGTAAAACCGCAAAGGCAAAGGTATGCGGCGTTTGCGAAAACTATATCCACGGCTATGTATATATAACTGGCGATTATTATAAGCAGCTTTTCGGCAATACGCCCGATTATTCCACCGTGCTTATAAAATCGGGCGTTGCGGCGGAAAATGAAGACAGCGAAATGAAGGAGCTGCTTTCCTACAGCGGAATTTCAAGCGCCTCGTTTTCCTCGGCTGTAATAGAAAGCTTTAACAATATGATCAAAAGCATAAACTACATTGTGCTTGTGCTTATACTTTCGGCAGGTATGCTTGCCTTTGTGGTGCTTTATAACCTTACAAACATTAACATAAGCGAGCGCGTAAAGGAAATCGCCACAATAAAGGTTTTGGGCTTTTACGACCGCGAGGTAAACAGCTACGTATGCCGCGAAACCTATATTTTAAGCGCAATAGGAACGGCGGTCGGGCTTGTTCTCGGTATTCTTCTTTGCAGGTTTGTTGTGCTTACCGCCGAAATAGATATAGTAATGTTCGGGCGGAAAATATACCCTATGTCTTACGTATTTGCGGCTGTTATAACAATTGCATTTACGGTGCTTGTTAATTTAGCGCTTTCGCCGAGGCTTAAAAAAATCGATATGGTTGAATCAATGAAATCGGTAGACTGACTGATGTTGCTTATTTTAAAAAATATTGCTTTTTAAAAATAATGTGTTATAATTCTTAAAAAGGTTGTGATAAAAATGGAATTAAACGAAATATTTAAAAACGAAAATGAAAAACCGCTTGACAATATCCCGTCGGACGGCGGCTATACAGCAATTTTCCGCACTATTGCCTGCGTTGGTGACAGCCTCTCATCGGGCGAATTTGAAGCCGCGAAGGAAGGCGGCGGCAGCACCTACCACGATATGTACGAATATTCGTGGGGGCAGTTTATGGCAAGAATGTGCGGCAGCAAGGTCTACAATATGTCCCGCGGCGGAATGACCGCAAAGGAGTATTGCGAAAGCTTTGCAGACGCAAACGGCTACTGGAATAACGCATATGCCGCACAGTGCTATATAATAGCGCTCGGCGTAAACGACCTTTTTGGTCAAAAGCAGGAACTGGGCAGTATAGCCGATATAGACGATGAAGACCCGAAAAACAACAAAAAAACCTTTGCGGGATACTATGCGCAAATAATAGCAAGGCTTAAAAAAATTCAGCCCCGCGCAAAATTTTTCCTTATGGCAATGCCCGACGAGGAGGACGCCAATACGGAGCTTAAATTAAAGCACCGCGATCTCCTTTATTCATTTGCCGAAAAATTTGACAACACCTATGTTTTGGATCTCTTTGAATACGCCCCGAAATATAATGCGGCATTCAAAGAAAAATTCTTTATGCGGGGACATATGAATCCTGCAGGCTATTTGCTTACCGCAAAAATGACTGCGGCATATATTGACTATATTATACGCCATAATATGAATGATTTTAAAGAAATCGGATTTATAGGTACTGATTTACATTCTTAACGAATAAAATTTATTTTGATTAAGATATTTACATAATTAGTCTTGACAAATAATAAAAAGTGTGATAAATTTTTTATAAAGATAGAGGCGCGGTTTGTTAATAGTAGCTTTTACCTGCTAAGTTCGGCAGAACAACGGTTAAAGCAAAAGGAACAACCGCCGAAGATCATACGCCGGCAGGCTGTGTTCTGGTAATGCGGAATAATATCCGTATTACTGTCGCTTTTGCGGAGAGCTATCGAATTAAAGAAATATACGCATATTTTCTTAATTTTGATAGCCGAGCAATCGGCTATTTTTTATTTTATTAAAAGGAAAGTGTTTTAAATGAAGGCTCCTGTGTTTGAAGGCGTTGCAACCGCTCTTATAACGCCGCTTAACGAAAACGGTATTGATTATAATGCTTTTGCACGGCTTATTGATTGGCAGATAAATGAAGGTGTTAACGCACTTGTTGTTTGCGGAACCACCGGCGAATCCTCAACTCTTACAGATAAAGAGCATAAAAGCGCCATTGAATTTGCGGTAAACGAGGTCGGCGGCCGTATCCCGGTAATAGCGGGCACCGGCTCTAACGATACGGCATATGCATTGGAGCTTACCGATTTTTCCTGCAAAGCGGGCGTAGACGGCGTGCTTGTGGTTACCCCCTATTACAATAAGGCAACGCAAAACGGGCTTTTTAAAATGTTTACCGAAATTGCAGACAGAGCTGCGGCTCCCGTCATATTATATAACGTACCGTCAAGAACAGGCGTTAATATTGCGCCGGAAACCGTGGCGCGGCTTTCAAAGCACCCTAACATATCAGGCATAAAGGAAGCGGGCGGTAATATTTCAGCCGTGGCTGAAATTGCCGCGCTTTGCGGCGACGATATAAATATTTATTCCGGAAACGACGATCAAACCGTGCCCATTATGTCGCTCGGCGGAAAGGGCTGTATTTCGGTGCTTTCAAACCTTCTGCCGCATAATACCGCCCAAATGTGCAAAAAAATGCTGGCAGGCGATACAAAGGGTGCCCTTGATTTGCAGCTTAAATATCTGCCGCTTATAAAGGCGCTTTTTTGCGAGGTAAACCCAATACCCGTTAAGGCGGCAATGGCGGCAATGGGCTATTGCGAAAACTATTTAAGACTGCCTCTTACCCCTATGGAAGAAGCGCATAAAGAAATTCTTTTAAACGAAATGCGCAAATGCGGAATTAAGGTATAAAGGCGGCAAAAAAATGAAAGAAATACATTTTACCAAAATGCACGGTATAGGAAACGATTATATTTATATTGACTGCTTTAAGGAAAAGGTTGAAGATCCCGCTTATCTTGCAAAAATAATGTCTCCGAGAAGAACAAGCGTAGGCAGCGACGGTGTTATACTTATATGCCCGTCAGATACAGCGGACGCTAAAATGCGTATGTTTAACCTTGACGGCAGCGAGGGCAAAATGTGCGGCAACGGCATACGCTGCGTAGGCAAATACATTTACGATAACGGAATTGCACGCAAAAAAAAGCTTACCGTTGAAACCCTAAGCGGCATTAAAACCCTTTACGTTACCGAAGAAAACGGCAAAGCGGTAAGCCTTACCGTTGATATGGGCGAGCCGATATTAACCCCACATCTTATTCCGGTTAAATTTAACGGTAATAAAATGATAAACGAACCCGTGAATATAAGCGGCACCGAATACCGAATTACCGCCGTTTCTATGGGCAACCCCCACGCCGTGGTATTTTGCGATGACATTAAAGGGCTTAACCTTGAAAAAACAGGTCCCCTGTTTGAGTTCAACCCGATTTTTCCGGAGCAGGTCAATACCGAGTTTATACGCGTTAAAGACTCAAAAAATCTTGAAATGCGCGTGTGGGAACGCGGCAGCGGCGAAACCTTTGCCTGCGGCACGGGTGCCTGCGCGGCGGCGGCAGCGGCGGTGCTTAACGGATACTGCAAAAGAACCGAAGAAATTGCCGTACACTTAAAATGCGGCGTTCTTACAATAAAATACGCCGAAGACGGGCATATATATATGCGCGGCGCGGCAGAAAAGGTATATGAAGGAGTATATTGCTATGAGTCTTAAAATCAAAGTAAACGAAAACTATTTTAATGTAAAGAAAAACTACCTTTTTTCGGAAATTGCAAAGCGGGTAAACGCATACTCCGCCGCCAACCCAAAGGCTCAAATAGTGCGCCTCGGTATAGGCGACGTTACTCTTCCCCTTTCCCCTGCCGTGGTAGAAGCTATGGAAAAGGCTGCGGACGAAATGGGCAGCGCCGCCACCTTCAGAGGTTACGCGCCCGAATACGGCTACGATTTTTTACGCGAAGCAATTGCCGATTATTATAAAAGAATACCCGTAGAGCTGTCGGCCGAAGAAATATATGTATCGGACGGCGCTAAAAGCGATGTCGGTAATATTGTGGATATTTTAGGGGACAACGAGATCCTTATTCCCGATCCCGTATACCCTGTTTATCTTGACAGCAATATTATGAGCGGCAGAAAAATAACTTTTTTAGAGGGTAACCGCGATAACGGCTTTTTACCCATGCCGGACGGTATTGCCGAAAAGCCGTACATTATATACCTTTGCTCGCCCAATAACCCCACAGGCGCCGTTTATACTAAGACACAGCTTGAAAAATGGGTTGATTTTGCAAATAAAACAGGCTCGCTTATTATTTTTGATTCTGCATACGAAGCATTTATAAGCGGCGATTACCCTCATTCGGTATACGAGGTTGAAGGTTCTAAAAGCTGCACGGTGGAAATTTGCAGCTTTTCAAAAACCGCAGGCTTTACGGGCACCAGATGCGCGTGGAGCGTATTCCCTGACGAATTGACCGCAGGCGAAAATAAGCTTTCCTACCTATGGGCAAGAAGACAGGCGACAAAATTCAACGGCGTGTCTTATGTTGTTCAGCGCGCGGCAGAGGCGGCGCTTTCCCCCGACGGACTTGAGCAATGCCGAAAAGCCATTGCATATTATATGGAAAACGCACGCATTATAGGCGAGGCTTTAAAGCGCAAGGGCATTGAATATACGGGCGGCGAAAATTCGCCGTATTTATGGCTTAAATGCCCAAACGGTATGTCTTCTTGGGATTTTTTTGATTATTTACTTAACAACGCGCAGATCGTCGGAACTCCGGGAGCCGGCTTCGGAAATGCCGGAGAGGGTTATTTCAGGCTTACGTCATTCGGCAGCCGCGAATCGACCTTAGAAGCCGCAAGGAGATTTGACGCCCTGCTTTAGGAGAAAAATTATGCTATACGATAATATTTCGGTAAACGAAAGTGGTCACCTTACCTTTGCAGGCCGCGATACGGTAGAATTAGCCGCAAAATACGGCACTCCCCTTTACCTTATGGACGAGGATAAAATAAGAGCGCGTGTGCGCGAATACAAAACCGCAATGCAAAAATATTTCCCTGCAGGTTCCGTGCCGGAATTTGCAAGCAAGGCGTTCTGCTGCAAGCAGATATACCGCATAATGGCTGAGGAAGGCATAGATATAGACGTGGTATCGCCCGGTGAAATATACACGGCTTCCGCCGCAGGCTTTCCTATGGAAAACAGCTTTTTCCACGGAAATAACAAAACCGACGGCGACATTGCCTTTGCAATCGATAATAAGGTAGGCTATTTTGTAGTTGATAACCTTGACGAGCTTGAAGCGCTAAACCGCATTGCAGGCGAAAAAGGCGTCAATCAAAAAATCTTACTGCGTGTAACGCCGGGAATAGACCCGCATACGCATAAAAAAATCTCTACCGGTTCGGTAGAATCAAAATTCGGTATTGCAATCGAAACGGGTCAGGCTTTTTCGGCGGCAAGGGCTGTATTAAATCTTAAAAACGTAACTCTTTGCGGTTTTCATTGCCATATAGGCTCGCAGATTTTCGAGTCTGTGCCGTTTGCCACCGCCCTTGAAATAATGCTTGATTTTATAAAGAACGTTAAAGAAAAGCTCGGCTTTAATACCGATATGCTGAATCTCGGCGGCGGTTTCGGCGTGCGTTATACCGAAAGCGATCCGAAAATCAGCTATACCGAAAAAATACGCGAGGTTGCAAATAGTCTTAATAAGCAGTGCGCCGCTTTGGGGCTTAACACGCCCAAAATTTTAACAGAGCCCGGCAGAAGCCTTGTGGCAGACGCAGGAATTACCCTTTACACCGTGGGCAGCGTTAAAGAAATTGCGGGATATAAAAACTACGTTTCGGTAGACGGCGGTATGACCGATAATCCGCGGTACACGCTTTATGAATCGCCTTACACCGTAATTTTGGCGTCTAATGCAGAAAAAAAATGTGATTTTACCGCCGACATTGCGGGAAGATGCTGTGAATCGGGCGACCTTATAGGCGAAGGCTTTAAGCTGCCTAAGCCGAAGCGCGGCGATATTTTGGCTGTGCTTACCACCGGCGCATATAATTACTCTATGGCTTCTAACTATAACCGTATAGCGCGCCCGCCTGTTGTAATGCTTAACAGCGAACGCGATTATATAGCGGTGAAACGCGAAAGCCTAAGCGATATTTGCAGTCTTGATGTATAATAAAAAAAGAGACGGCTATATAGCCGCCTCTTTTTTTTATTCCGAGCGCTCCGCTCGAAAAAATCCGTAATACTAAAAAAGAACGGATCGCCGCACACATTACGGCGCTCACAATGTCTAAACGGTGTGTCATTCTGAGCGTGAAACGCGAAAGAATCCGTAATACCCTAAAAGGAAAAACGGATTGCCACAGCCGTTTACACGGCTTCGCAATAACAAGGGGCGGATTGCCGCGCGCCTTACGGCGG
>ERZ773224.2869-NODE-2869-length-16771-cov-6.060242_pt1 | contig 16771 bp, 11 predicted proteins | sample MGYA00580526_ERZ773224 | MGnify/ENA primary metagenome ERZ773224 (study PRJEB29015, sample SAMEA2737743) | human gut metagenome | biome: human gut; feature: human-associated habitat; material: faeces | place: China | collected 2012 ... | reverse complement strand
AAAAGCGGCTGCGACAAATGGCACGATTACGAGATGTCGGTTGCGCCTTATGAAACCGACAAGCCTATTTATTATGAATTCACATCGTGTCCGGCGGCGGAGTTTGCTATAAGGCACGGTCTTACGGATATTATGCCCGCTCTGTGCAATGTGGACTTTGCGTCCATGGAGTTGCTCCGCGCAAGGCTGGTGCGGACGACCACCTGCGTGGGCGGTTGCCGATGCGACTATACCATCTGCGGCGACAAAGACCCGTATCTGAAGGAGCACCCCGAATATCGTGACGAGGCTGGATTCAGGAGGAACAAATAAAAACACAACGCAAAGGCGGTGAAGCAAATGGAAGTATTATTCGGAATATTGATTCCTTTTATCGGGACGACGCTCGGCTCGGCGTGCGTGTTCTTTATGAAAAGATCGCTCGGCGATTTGGTACAGCGTGCACTTGCCGGCTTTGCCGCCGGAGTGATGGTGGCAGCGTCGATCTGGAGTCTGCTGATCCCCGCCATCGAGCAGTCGGAGGGCATGGGAAAGCTGTCGTTCCTTCCTGCCTTTATCGGCTTTTGGGTCGGTGTGCTGTTTTTGCTCCTGCTTGACCATCTGATTCCCCACATTCATATCGGAAGCGATAAGGCGGAGGGGCCGAAAAGCAAGCTCGGGCGCACGACGATGATGGTGCTGGCGGTGACCTTACATAACATTCCGGAGGGAATGGCAGTCGGCGTGATGTATGCGGGCTTTCTTGCGGGAAACTCACAGATCACGGCGGCAAGCGCGCTTGTCCTGTCCCTTGGCATTGCCATTCAGAATTTTCCCGAGGGAGCAATCATCTCCATGCCGCTCAAGGCTGAGGGCGAGAGTAAAAGCAAGGCGTTTCTCGGCGGCGTCCTTTCAGGAATAGTCGAGCCTGTCGGCGCAGTGTTGACGCTTCTTGCGGCGCAGTTCGTGATCCCGGCGCTGCCGTATCTTTTGAGCTTTGCCGCGGGTGCCATGCTCTATGTTGTGGTAGAAGAACTGATACCCGAAATGTCGCAAGGTCGGCACTCCAACATCGGCACGATCTTCTTCGCCGTCGGCTTCAGCGTCATGATGACGCTGGACGTGGCGCTGGGGTAGGATTCAATTTTGAAAGAAGGTACGAAAATGATTCAGACAACAGTGAAAATCTCCGGCATGGCATGCTCCATGTGCGAGGCGCATATCAACGATACGATTCGCCGCGCATTTTCAGTGGAAAAGGTGTCTTCCTCCCATACGAAGGGAGAAACCGTTATCCTCTCACGCGTGCCGCTTGACGAAGCCGCCCTGCGCACAGCCATTGACGCCACCGGCTACACGGCAGGAGAAATCCGTGCTGCTCCGTATGAAAAGAAAGGGCTGTTCTCATTTCTGAAAAAGTAAATCATGCGCTTTGAATCGCCGCTTCGGCGGCTTTTCAAAGGCCGATTGGTTAGCTTCGGCTAACTAAGACCACAATCAAGGAGGAACCGTTTTGAAAAAGCAATCCAATCTGTCCCGCCTGCTGGATTACGCGGGGACATACCGAATCCTTTGCTACCTTTCGTGGGTGCTTGCCGCCGCCGGCGCACTGTTGGCGCTGGTGCCGTTTTGGTACATCTGGCGCATCCTGCGGGAGGTCATCGAGGTCGCGCCGAGCTATGAAAACGCCGTCCATGTGACGCACTACGGCTGGATGGCGGTGGCGTTTGCCTTTGCCGCCGTGCTTACCTACATCGCGGGACTGATGTGCTCGCACCTTGCGGCGTTCCGCATCGCCACCAATCTGCGCCTTGCCATGACGAAGCATATTGCCACGCTTCCGCTTGGGGAAATCGGGCAGTTCGGCAGCGGCAAGCTGCGCCGCACGATTTCGGAAACGACCGGTGCAACGGAAACCTATCTCGCCCATCAGCTCCCCGACAAGGCAAGGGCTGTGGCGACCATTGCTGGACTCCTGACGCTTCTTCTGGCATTCGACTGGCGGCTGGGGCTTCTGAGCCTTGTGCCGGTGGCGCTTGCCTTTGCCGTGATGACAAGCATGACCGGTAAGGGAATGCAGGAGAAGATGACACAGTATCAGAACGCGCTTGCGGATATGTCGGGGGAGGCGGTGGAGTACGTGCGGGGGATTCCCGTCGTCAAGACCTTCGGTCAGACGGTGTTTTCCTTCAAAAAGTTCAAGGGCGCCATCGACAACTACGAGCGTTGGGTCATCGCATATACCTGCCAGATGCGCTGGCCGATGATCTTCTATACGCTGGCGGTCAACAGCGTGTTTGTGTTTCTGATCGCAGGCGGCTTTCTGTTCTCCCACGGCGGTGCGGACGGCGGCGTGCTGCTGAACCTGCTCTTTTACATCATCGTCACGCCGGTCATCTCGCTGACGCTCACCAAACTGATGTTCATGAGCGAAAACGGCATGATTGTGCAGGACGCCGTCACCCGCATTGACCGTGTTCTGCAAAGCCCCTCGCTTTCTCAGCCGAGCGTACCGAAGCATCCGAAGGACAGCTCGGTCGAATTGGAAAATGTAACATTCAGCTATGACGGCACAAAAAATGCAGTGGAGAATATTTCCATTTCCATCGGTGCGGGACAGACGGTGGCGTTTGTCGGACCCTCCGGCGGCGGAAAATCCACGCTGGCGGCGCTCATTGCCCGCTTCTTTGATCCGCAGAGCGGCAGTATTTCCGTCGGCGGTGTCAATGTGAAGAACATTGAAAAAAACGAGCTGATGAACACGGTTTCCTTCGTGTTTCAGAACAGCCATCTGATCAAAGGCACCATTCTGGACAATGTGCGTATGGGCAAGCCGGACGCCGCAGATGAGGAGGTGCTGGCAGCACTCCGTGCGGCGCAGTGTACGGACATCATCGAAAAATTTCCGGACGGTGTGCATACGGTCATCGGCTCGCAGGGCATCTACCTCTCCAGCGGCGAAGCACAGCGGCTTGCCATTGCCCGCGCCATGCTCAAAAACGCGCCGGTGCTGATTCTTGATGAAGCGACCGCCTTTGCCGACCCCGACAACGAAACGAAGGTGCAGGCTGCCTTCAATGCGCTGGCAAAGGGACGTACCGTTATCATGATCGCCCATCGGCTGTCCACGATTGTGAACGCCGACCGCATTTTTGTGCTGAATGAGGGACATCTTTCGGAAAGCGGCAGCTTTGCGGAGCTGTCAGAGCAGAAAGACAGTCTGTTCGGGACGATGTGGCAGGACTATCAGCAGTCCGTCCGGTGGAAAGTGGAAAAGGAGGTCTGAGCGATGATTAAATATTTACAGAGACGCTATGCGCTTTCCCGAAAAGGAGCCATTGACAACATCAAAGGAATTTTATGCTGTGCCCTGCAAAATATCTCCTTCATGCTGCCGGTGGGGCTTTTGTACCGGCTGGTGAGCGATATGATGAACGGCACGCTGACGACAGGGAGAATTCCGTTTTATGTGATCGGCTGTGTCGCGGCGGCGCTGTTCATTGTTGTCTGCACACGGCTGGAATACGACAACACCTTTCTTGTCACCTATGTCGAGTCGGGTGTGCGCCGTGTGGGGCTTGCCGAGAAGCTGAGAAAGATTCCGCTGTCCTTTTTCGGAAAGAAAGACCTTGCCGACCTGACTACCTCCATCATGAACGACTGCGCCGTGCTGGAGCAAAGCCAATCCCATTTTGTCGCGCCGCTGTACGGTGCGATCCTCTCCACTACGGTCATCGCCGTGTCGATGCTGTTTTTCAACTGGCGCATGGCGCTTGCCGCCGTCTGGCCGCTGCCCGTGGCATTTGCCATCGTATTGCTTGCCTCCGATGTGCAAAAAAAGCTCTCCCGCAAAGCAACGGCGGCGAAGGTCGCCTGCGAGGACGGTATTCAGGAATGCATGGAAGCGATGCCCGATCTGCGCGCCAACAATGCCGAGGAGAGATACCTTTCGGGGCTGGAAAAGAAAATCCGTGCCGTAGAGAGCCGCCTCGTTCGGAGCGAGTTGGGAACAGCTATCTTTGTGGTTTCCGCGGGACTTGTGCTGCGGCTCGGGATTGCCACCACTGCCCTTGCGGGCGCGGCTCTGCTGGTAAAGGGTGAGCTGGATGTTTTGACCTTCTTTATGTTCCTTTTGGTGGTATCCCGCCTGTATGACCCGCTTGAGGGTACCCTGCAGAACCTTGCCGCCATCATCGGCACCAACAGCAACATCGAGCGCATGAATGAAATTCTGGACTGCCACGTGCAGACCGGAAGCGAACAGCTTACCAATCGGAACCGTGACATTGTGTTCGACCATGTGGGCTTTTCTTACCAGAGCGGCGAAACGGTGCTTCGGGATGTGTCCTTTACGGCAAAGCAGGGAGAGGTCACGGCGCTGGTCGGACCCTCCGGAGGCGGTAAGACTACCGTTTCCCGCCTGGCAGCGCGGTTCTGGGACATTGACCGGGGCAGGATCACCGTTGGCGGCATGGACATCTCCGGAATCGACCCGGAAAAGCTGATGAGTCTCTATTCTATCGTGTTTCAGGATGTCACGCTGTTTGACAATACGATTTTGGAGAATATCCGTATCGGCCGCAAGGACGCGACGGACGAAGAGGTAATCGCGGCGGCAAAGCTCGCCAATGTGGACAGGTTCGCAGAAAAGCTCCGCGACGGCTGGAACGCCAACATCGGTGAGAATGGCTGTGAGCTTTCCGGCGGCGAGCGTCAGCGCATTTCCATCGCCCGTGCTTTTCTGAAGGACGCGCCCATCATTCTGTTGGACGAAGCCACCGCCAGCCTGGATGTGGAGAACGAAACAGCCATTCAGGAGGCACTCTCCCGCCTCATCAAAAACAAGACCGTCCTCATCATCGCCCACCGGATGCGTACCGTTTCGGGCGCAGACAGGATCGTGGTGCTGAGTGACGGCGCGGTAGCCGAGCAGGGCTCTCCCGCAGAGCTGCTGCAAGCGGGCGGCATATTCGCTCATATGGTACGGCTTCAGACCGAGAGCCGGAGCTGGACGCTCGGAAAGGCATAATCCTCTTTTTACGCCGTACAATACAGAGAAAGATACCGGAAAGCCTCGAGGTGTGCAATGTGAGCTTCCGGTATCTTTTTCTGTGTTCAGATCGGAGACTTTTGCATCGTCCCCATCTCCGTCAGCCGAAGGGGCGGGCATGATTATGCGGTTTTCCGGGGTAAGAATCGCCGTTTTTTTCTTTGCTGTGGGCGATTCCCAAAAGCAGGAAGGATTATGCCTCCTTGCCCGTTTTTTGAAAATGCCGCCGTTCGGGAAGCAAAAAGCACCTGCTTTCAGCCACGAAAACAGATGCTTGGAGCGGGGTTCGGCTTTGGAAGCGGGAAGTTACCAATTCCCCTTTTTAATCCTTCCGCCAATCAGGATAACGGAAAACACAGCGACCACAATCACAGCGGAAATCCATATGGGCGAAAGCACCCATATCCAACTCCACTTGATAACTCCCAACAGCTTCAGCACAATAAAGACAATCGTCAGAACGGATACGATGCCAAGCCCGCCTTGTTTTGCTTTATTATTCATATTGTTTCTTTAAGATCTCCTTCATAATTTTTGTAAACTTCGGTGGCGTGCCGTAAAGAAGAACGCCTACACGGTAAATTTTTGCCGAAAGAATGCCGATGCCGACGGTAGAGCCGATTAAGATTATAATAGAAATGAAAATTTCATACCAGGCAACCGTACTCATACAAATTCTTGTAAACATAGCCATAGGCGAAGTGAACGGAATATACGAGAATACCTTCATCAACACAGAGTTTACGTTGCCGCCGATCATTGAGAACAGAACAACCATAAAAGCAATAATGAAAAAGAATGTGACAGGCAACACCATAGTGCTTATATCTTCAAGTTTGGATGCGGTTGAGCCGATTGCGCCGTAAAGGAAAGCGTAAATCAAAAAGCCGAGAACAAAGAACACAAGCATATAAATAAACAGGCTTACGGGCATATCGAATATTGAAGCGATTACCGGATTTTGCAGCTGCGCTTTGTTGATATTATAAAACAGCAATGCCGACCCGAACACAAGCACAAGTTGAGTAAAGCCTACGATACAGGACGCAAAAACCTTTCCGAACATCATACTTGTAGGCTTTGCGCTCGTAATCAAAACTTCCATAGCGCGAGAGCTCTTTTCGCTTGCTACGTTGGTCGCAACAAGCTGCCCGTAAAGCATAATCACCGTATACAATGCAAATATCATTATGTAGGTATAGAAATAATTTTTTATCTGGTCCACACCGAGCGTCATCGTGTCGCTTTCGATAACCACCGACATAATATCCTTCGCCTGTTCGGGGGACAGTCCGTTTTGCATCATCGCGTTCACTCTGTAAACCTCTTGCAATACCATGTTTGCAACAGCTTGATTGGAATCCCTCATATTGAGATTGTTTACGTAATAGGTGTAAGACGACGGACTGTTCAGAACAAAAGCACACTCGACGCTGCCGCTTGTAATCTGCGATTTTATATCGTCGGGCGTTCCATCCGCAACTTTTACGTTATACCCCGTAAAGGCTTGCGTAAAATATTCCTTTACGGTTTTAGAAAGGGCTTCGTCTTCGGCGTACACAAGCATTACGGGAAGATCCTTTTGCGGCGTTGTCCCAGACTTGAAAGCCGCGATAATATTCGGAATAAACATAGCGACAGCGATTGCAACTACAAGAAAGATCGTGACGCCCACAAAGACTTTGTTTTTGAGATAGCCTTTCAGCTCGAATTTAAGTATTTTTCCAAACTGCTTCATCGCTCTGCCTCCTTACACCTGCGCGCCTGCGTACTCTACGAATATATCATTAAGGGAAGGCTCAAACACTTTCACTTCGTCGATATCATAGGATTCTACAAGCCGTTTCATCATAGATTGCTTTTCGGCGGGGCTTGTAAGCTGAATAAGCAGCGTGCCGTCCTCACGCCCGGTGCAAGCCTCGCCTAAATCGGACTTTATCCGTTCGGGTTTTGTTGTGCTTACCACTAATTTATCGCGCACGTAATTCCTCTTGATTTCAAGCAAATCTCCACTGATTGCAACCCTGCCTGCGCTGAGAATTGCGATACTGTCGCAAAATTCCTCTATGTACGCCATCTGGTGGCTTGAAAACAAAACGATTTTTCCTTGCGAAATCTGTTCCTTTACCACGTCTTTCAGGAGCATTGCATTTACGGGATCAAGCCCCGAGAAAGGCTCGTCAAGAATGACAATGTGCGGATCGTGCGCAAGAGCCGTTATCAACTGAATTTTCTGCTGGTTTCCTTTTGAAAGGGTATCAAGCCGTTTGTTGCGGTACTCGGTCATACCGAGCCTATTAAGCCAGTAATCAACTGCCCTGACCGCTTCTTTTGCGCCCATGCCTTTCAGTTCCGCAAAATATGCAAGCTGGTCTATAACAAGCTTTTTGGGGTACAGTCCTCTTTCTTCGGGAAGATAACCAAGCCCGATTTTGTTATAGTCAATCGGCTTTCCGTCCAGAAGCACCTCTCCGCCGTTTGCGGGAAACACATTCATAATAATACGGATAGATGTCGTTTTACCCGCGCCGTTTCTGCCCAGAAGTCCGAACGCTTTGCCGCCCTCTGCCGTGAAAGAAACGCCCTTGAGAACCTCTTTCTCGCCAAAAGACTTATCTATATTGTTTAATTCAAGTATCATATATCCCATCCTCTCCGATTGTAATTTTATTCTTGCAGACTGCATTGGTTTGGAAATGTTTTTATGACATCATATTTATAATCAATCACGCGGCTTTTAACGTTACGATACGTTATGGATCAAATCCGTTGTTCTTTTGTGATTCATTTCCTCGTCGTTACTTCCTTCAAAAATAACAAAAAAGCGCAAGGAAAAAGTCATTTCTCTGCGCTTGTAATCTTATTGTGTTTCATTGGCGGTTACCTCCCGTCGAGAGCTTTTGGTTTTAATAATTTGTCGGTTTTGTTCTGCCTCTTTATCTTGTTCTTGATATTTCAGTATCTCTATACGGATACCATCAAACATATTATAGCACAAAATTTTTATTTTTTCAAGCTTTAACGCGCCATGCTATACCAAAACCACGCTTCTAATGCATGGTTCAGTAAAAATTAAATAGTTGAGAAGAAAAAACTCCTTCCGGCAAGATAACAATTGAAAGTTCGCTTTTTTGTAAATCTTTTAAGGTTGTTTTCCGATCAGTTTTATGATACAATATATTAAAGTGCATGTGATTGCGGGTGAGAAAATGAACACATACCGAATAGCCGTTTGTGATGACGATCCGGTCATGAGAGAACAATTGCATTCTTTCTGCAGGGAGCTGCTGGACGGAGAAAGTATTCCGTATGCGATAACAGCTTTTCCCTCTGCCGCGGAACTTGAGAAAAGGATGAATTCTGATGTCGAGAAACCGTTCAATCTGCTTATCTTGGATATTCAGATGAACGGCATGACGGGACTGGAGCTGGCGCGTTCTCTGCGAAGCAAGGACGACCGTATTTCAATTATATTTGTGACCGCATGCGACAATTATCTTTCCGAGGGCTATGATGTACAGCCCATTCATTTTCTTCTTAAACCGATTTGCCGGGAAGCACTGGCAAATGCAATCCGTACGGATCTTAAATTGAATTACTTACCCAAAGCAGTCACGCTTAGCATCGGTAATAAGATACTGCATTTCTCCGTGTCGGAAATACGTTATGTAGAAAGTTATAACCACAACATAATCATTCATCAAAGTTCCGGAAACAGCAACACCTATTATCTTTCTCTTACCGAGTTTGAAAAACAGCTTCCAAAAGGCCATTTTTCACGTTGTCATAACAGCTTTCTGGTGAATCTGAGCAGAGTAAAGGAAATCGGACGGACGGACCTAACGCTTCGAAATGGTGATATGCTTCCTGTGGGGCGTACATACTATAAAGCCTTTCAAAGCGCATTTATACGATATATAAATCAATAAAATCAGCGGGTGTCATTTTCAAATGAATGACACCCGCTGATTTTATTATTTTTTCGGAATTCTTAAAGCGGTCTGAACAGTAAAAACATTTTCATCCGAAATAAAAATATCCAGCATACTGTGATATTTCTCTGCGACAGCGTTCATAAGTTTTAATCCAAAGCCATGACTTTCCTTTTCATCCTTTGTAGAAATATACTGCCCGTTCTTATCCTGTTTTGGCTCTTCAATAAACGAATTCTCACATTTTACGGCGAGAAAACCGTTTCGTTCCTCTGCCTTGAATCGGATAAAGCTTTTTTCCGTGCAGCGCGAGGCCGCCTCTATAGCATTATCCAACATATTCATAAGCAGCGCGCACAGTTCATTTTCGGAAATCGGAATCTCTGCGGACACCGAAGCAGTGGCATCAAATGATATTCCCGCCCGTGCCGCTCTGTAGGCAGCATCCTGCAAAATAGCATTGACAACGAAATTTTTGGAAAAGTGTGTTTGCGCCAGGTGCTCGCACTGTCCTCTCATATCCTGCAGCATTTTGCCCAGAGTTTCATAGTCTCCCTTTTTGTAAGCCGACTCCAAGGCAACAATTCTGTGTCTTTCCTCATGCCTGATTGCCTCACTTGCCCTCATTTTGCTTTCGATGGCACGATATCCGTCCAGAATCAGCTGATTGTGCAGGCGGAGCGCCTGTGTTTCCGTTCGCTGCGTGACAAAGGCGCACATCACTGCATATGTAGAAATTACAGCACAAACAGCAGTCAGCCAAACGGTAATCCAATACAAAAGTTCCCCATACTGCCCAAGCTCAACTGTATCACGGAACATCTGCACGATATATCCTGCAAGATACCCATTTACGGCGGCAGATATTCCGAAAGCAATCAACAGTGTAGTAAAGCTGACCGCCGTAGTGATTCCAAAATACTTCCAAAATTTCCGCTGTCGGTTCATTGCAAGAAAGAGAATCAGTAACAGTATAAAGAAGAAGCCAACCTCCCGGCGGATAAGAAAATCGACCAACCGGTTATTCAGGAAGAAATAGCCCATTCCCTTTGTAATCCACTGTGCCGTAAGACCGGCAGCCGCAAGAAGCAGCGGAATCAGACTCCAGTCGGGCTTTTTGTGTGCAACTCCCAAAAGGAATATACCCGCCACAAGAAGTGAAATCGCTGCGGTTACGCCGGCGGGAATTCCGTAAAAATTAGCATATGCATAGCTCTCGGTCGCATCGTATTCTACCGGTACAAAGCGAGCAGCCGGAGGAAACACCAAGCTGGTTGTACTTTTAACTACACATGTCATTGTGACATGGCATTCTTCATTTCTCGGAATAGGAATTACTGCCTGTGTCTGTCCCGCTGCCCCTGCAGGGACAGCGGACGAGGAGTGCCATACCTCAACTCCGTTGATACAAACCGTAAGCTCCAACCCTGCCGTTTCAAACACCAGATTCCCGTTTTCCTCTGTCGGCGGAAAAACAGTTTCAAGCCGAAAACTCTCCCCTGTTTGAGGCATAACGGTATAATCCAACGAACTTTCGGAGCCGTCTGTCTCAATTTTGACAGAAGACTGCCAATCAATATAGCGAATCGACATGTCCGTCTTAATAAAAAACTGCAGAAAACACATTGTCCCCAAACAAAGCAGTATAAAAACGGCAGTACAAACAACCTGCAGGCAGCGTTTCATATTCGAAATTTCATTCCTTTCCATTCAACTTCATAACTCGGAGCGCCGAACTTTTCATCATTATTTTACTGGCTTTTTTCTCGTTTTGCAAGAGATATTTCACGCTTCACCCCGTCTACAGCGTAAACAACCGATATACAGCGTAAACGACACGACAAAGGCCGACATAATTTGATATAATGTAAGGGAGGAAGTATAACAGAATACTTTATGATTTGCTGCGTCAAATCCCCGCCCGAAAACAATCTTTCCCCCGTGAAAAGAAAAGGAGGACTCTCTATGTACAAAAAACTCATTCTGAAGCGCTCGCTATGCGCGCTGCTGTCGATCATAATAATCGCAGTATGTCTGCCCCTGTCGGTCTTTGCAGCCGACCCGAGTGAGCCGCAGTTTTCATCGGATGCCGCTAATACTCTGATGAAAAACACAAAACCCACCGGCTTTGACAATACAACCAACCCTTACGGGTATGCTGTCGGCCGTCCCTTTGCAATGGTTGAAAAAAACGAACTGCTTTATTTTGAGACATACGGCACGTCCGCAACAGGCAAAATTGCGGATGTAGGAACCCCGGAGTCTCTCAAGAACTTTATTTCCAAAAAAGGAACCGCTTCCGATGCCTCTCTGCCCAATATGGACATCAGTGCGCTTCAGACGTACTATGCGTTTGTCCAGTCCGTTTCCTTTGACCCGTTCGGCTCAGGCAGGAGAGACCATGTTGCCTATGTAGGTCTTGATAAGTCGGATAAGCAGGTCTATCTTCATATATATGATACAAGAACGGGAGAATATAAAGGCAAACAGTGGGTCGGCGAAATGAACTGGATGTTTGACAACAAAGGCCTTATTCGTGCTCTAAACCTTGAAACCAACGCCTATCTGAACATTACCGCAGGCGACTTTGACGGAGACGGCAAGGACACGCTGATCATCTATGTTCCGCACACAAAACGCTCGACAGGTTTGATGCAGACTTTTGATTACGAACCTTTTGTCGGCTGCTTTCTGTATGAATATTCCTTTACCGGCAAAAACAGCTTTGTATTATTAAATAACACAAGCATTATGGGAGAAGGCAAAAAACTCGGCTTCGGCAATGATATGCTTCATGACTCCTACAAAAAATTATATCACACCACTGTTGGAAGTCCCACGGACCCAGGGGCAAATGGTGACAGCATATACGGAAGCTCTGGCGCAACCTTTGACAACCGATTTCATAAGCTGGGCGTAGACATGGTGGTGGGCGATTTTAACGGCGACCAAATCGATGACATCGCCGTGCTGTCCTATTTCTTCATAAACAGAGTAAGAAGTGGCAATTTTAATGTATATCGTCCTCAGGTAAAAATTAAATATGGAAAAGCCGGCGGTAGTTCTTCCGGCAGAGGCTCCTCGTTTGTGGACGGCGACGCCGATGAAAAATTCTATGTTTGCCCGGAGGGAGAAGTCGAATATGAAGTTGTTTCTAATAGTAACAGCATGAACGCCTGCAGCATCACGGCAGGAGACTTCAACAACGACGGATATGAAGATATCCTTGTTGCGGGCTTACATGCCAGTGTCGTCACTGGTATCACTTGGACTTTTTCATCCGAAACTGCATATACAACGCTCCTTAATAACGGAAACAGAGGCTTTGTACAATCCGAATATAAGGTGATGGCTTCCAACGGTTGGACGAAGGCCGGTTCCCGAACCGCAGAAGTTGTTTCGCCTTTAGCGGTAGAGGCTGTTGCTTTTAACGGTGCGAGCGCCGCAGATTTCGTCTTTATCAACGGCACGCTGTACAACTATAATGCCCAGACCGGAGAACTTTACAAGCTCACTTCAAACGAATATTCTTTCCGCACAAACTCAAACGGCAAAACAAACAACTTCTGGTTTGAGGGCGAGATCGGCGGTAAGACAGAATTCTTCCGCTCGGTTGCCGTCGGAAACTTTGACGGCAACAATGCAGGACGCGAGCAGATTGTGTTTGTAACCTCTGCCGAAACCGGTAACGAGGATAAATATTCCTTCAGCAAGGGTATGATTTCCGCAACCTATCCGGATACAAGCGACAGCTATGAGGCGGCAAACGGCTTTGACCTGACATTGTCATACTGGAGTCCGAACGAAGCGTACGGTGATTACTACGGCTGTACGGCTCAGGTACTTCTCACCGCCTGCGACAGAAACCAGGACGGTGTTATAGCCAAATATAAGGGCGTAAGCTATGCCTACAGCGACCCGGAGGTCAAGGCAGTCATACAGGCTGCGCCGTATTTCTCCGCGCTGAGTGACTCCGGCGAAAACGAAACCGCATATACAATCACAGAGAGTTTTGAGTTGGAGCAGTCCTCATCGAACAATGTTTCCTTCAGCGTCGGAATGTCTTACTCTTACGGAGGGCTTCTCGCCCCCGTTGAGGTGAACATCTCGGCAGGCTACTCGCTTGAATGGAGCAAAACCTATTCCACGGCTCTGCAGAAGGAATATTCCCTTACGGTTAAGGCACGGGCGTACAACACGGTGCTTGTGTCCAGAACGCCTGTATTTATCTACGCCTATGAGATACTGAACGAAAAAGGCGAATGGTCGGGAGATACCGCCATAACGCTTTCCATTCCGCAGCAGCCGGTATATCAACAGCTGAGCGTTGACGACTACAACGGCTTTGTTGATGAGTATAACGATTATATGAATAACAAGGACTATCATGCCGTCATAAGGGAATCGGATAAAACAGACAAAGATAAAAAATACTATTATCCCTTGGTAAAAATAGATAAAGCGGCAAACTGGCTTGACGGAAACGAGGGCAACCCGTTTATGTACAATAAGCTCGGCTGGGGCGTTTACAGCCATTTGGGTGCAGAGCAGCTCAGTAAGCTCGCCATTCGACTCGGACATAACGGCGGTCTTAACGAGGTTTCGTGGGGAAAAAGCAATATAAAATCCGTTTCCGAAGAAATGTCGCACGGTTTTTATTTCAACTTCTCCATCAGCTACGGTGTATTCGGCGATGGTATACTATTCTCGCATGATGTTGGTTTTGAAACCAGTCTGAGCTACAGCAACGGTTCGGGCGTATCCACCACAACGACATCGTCCGAAGGCTGTACCGGCGTGGTCAATGATATCGACGGTCCGGATCTTGCCTCAAACGGAATCCCTGCAAACGTATACACGCAATATACCTTTGACTGGACGCTCGGCCAGTGGTTCCGACACCTTTACGGCGATGAAAACAACAAGACCATCTTTATAGGCTATAACTTGACAAATCTCAGTGCTCCTTCACCGGCAGTGGTCGACCTTGAGGCAGAACTGCTTGACGAAGACGAGATACGCCTTACTTGGTCGCAGCCCGATAAAACTCCCGGCTGGCCGGATGCGGAGGGCTACTATCTTTATCAAGTTGAAAACGGTGAATATAAAAGGATTTCAGATCTTATTCCTGTCGGCACGACCTCTTATGACATTTCCGGACTTAAAACCAATACAGAGTACGAATATGTGCTTACAACCGTTTGCAAGGTAGACGGAAAGGATAAGGAAAGTGCCTGGTCAAACTCTGCAACCATAACAACAGCAAAGAGAGACTATAAGGTCAACTATAAAATCGACAACGAGAAAGCCGCCGATATCAGTGTGCGGCACCTCGGCAATGTTAATATTAAATCGGGCGATGAGATCAATGAAAGCGATATTATTAAAATCAGAGTTTCGCCAAAGAACCGGCACTTTGAACTTGTGTCGCTGACTCTTGATAACGGCGGAGAAGAGACTGTATTCAGACCCGACAGCAACGGCAACATAGAGTGCGCGTTTGCACTGGGCGGCGAAGCTAACATATTCGTATCCACACGAAAAACATTCGATTCGGCTGAGGTCATCTTTGTCGGCGAATATAAGAACGGCGAAGACCTTCTCGGAACAGTTACCGCAAAGGTCGGTGAAACAGATCTGCCTGCTCCGGGCGGCACGGTGACCGGCGATGTAACATTTACCGCCGTTCCGCAAAACGGCTATACACTGAAGTCGTGGAGAATAACAGATGCCGAAAACAATACGGATATTGTTAACGCGGCAGGCTCAAATACCTACACGCTTACCCTTGGCTCAACAAGATACACCGTCGAAGCGGAATTTGAAAGAGTTTCCGAAACCGACAGACCCGTGAAGCTGACCTATTCCGTTGCAAGCGGCAACGAAACCGGTATGGCGGCAACAAAGCAGACCTATCAGTCCGGTACCGCTGTTCCCGTGGGAACGAAAATCAACTTCATCGCTCAGGCGGCAGAAGGCTATAGGGTGCAAAAGCTCGTTATCACCAAAAACGGAATTCCCGACACGGTAATAACAGATAACAGGCTTTACGATATGTACGAGTATGAGCTCACCGTTGATACCCAAACCGATATCAAGGTATACTTTACGGAGATCGAAAAATATACGGTCACAGTTGATATGCCGAATAAGAACGCCGAAATTACCGTTAAAAACGGGACATCGGATTTTGAAAGCGGTCAAAAGGTCAATTTCGGCGATGAAATCACCGTAACCGTCAAGCCGAAGGATGGATACCGTCTTGCCGACACAGAGAGCTGGTCCGATAACGGCGACGGGAGCTATACCTACAAGACCGGCAGAATCAAGATGGAAACGCATATCCGTGTGGCAGTAGAGGAAATTCCGGAATACACCGTCACCTTCCCGACAATGATTGAGGGCTGTGTGCTGACAGTGCGCAGCAAAAATGAAAAAATCACAAGCGGCAGTAAAATTCGTGAAGGCACAATTCTTGTTGCGAGTATCGTGCTTGAGCCGTCATATATCCTCAAAGGCTGGTACATCGGCGGCGAATTCAGCCCCGAAACCAACAAGACCGAAGTTTCCTTTACGGTGGACGGAGACACCCTTCTTTCCGTAATCGTTGAAAATGTAAAAGGCGACAAGGGTGATACCGGCATCGGAATCAAATCAGCAATTATTGACGAAAGCGGAAACCTCATTATTACTCTTACCGACGACACGGTGTTAAACCTCGGAAAGGTCACCGGAGATAACGGAAGTCAGGGCGAACAAGGTGTTCCCGGTGCCGCAGGAGTAGGAGTTAAATCCGTCACAATTGATGAAAACGGAAATCTGGTCATAACACTTACAGACAACAGCGTGCATAACCTCGGGAAAGTGATCGGAGATAAGGGTGCCCCAGGCGAAACAGGTGCTCCCGGTGCCGCAGGAGTAGGAGTTAAATCCGTCGCAATTGATGAAAACGGAAATCTGGTCATAACTCTCACAGACAATACCGTGCATAATCTCGGAAAGGTAGTCGGAGATAAAGGCGAACAGGGCGTGAATGGCGTTGGTGTTAAATCCGTTATGATTGATGAAAGCGGCAATTTGATTATCACTCTTACCGATGAGACCGTACACAATGCCGGACGGGTGACCGGAGATAAAGGTGACAAGGGCGATACGGGCAATGTCGGAGTCGGTGTAAAAACCACCGAAATCGATGAAAACGGCAATCTAATCATCACCCTTACCGACGACACTGTGCATAACCTCGGGAAAGTAGTCGGTGCAAAGGGCGAAGCCGGTACTGCAGGAACCAACGGCATTAACGGTACCGGAATCAAGTCCGCTCATATCGACGCAGATGGTAATCTTATCCTCACCTTTACCGACGGAGCTATAACCAATCTCGGAAAAATCGTCGGAACGGACGGGAAAGATGGTGTCAATGGTAAAGATGGCAAGGACGGAAAAGACGGTCTCGGTATTAAAGGATGCCGCATTGACGACGGTGGAGACCTGATAATAACCCTGACCGACAACACAACGCTGAACGCCGGCAACATTTCCGCGATCAGCGATAAAGTCAGTGTTTCCAAGCCTCTTGCAACCGCAGCAGTTTCTCTTTCCGGAGTGTCTCTTCTTTGGAATATTGTTTCGCTTGTTGCGGCGATTGTAAGGAAGAAAAAACTAATTTAATTCGGATGATTGTTCGAATTTAAAAGGATGCAAGACCTCCGGCTAATCGGAGGTCTTGTCCCACCCAGCAAAGCGCAATCGGCGAAAAGCGGTTGCGCTTTTTCACTGACCGCCCCATACAGCGAGAAACGCCGGAGAG
>ERZ773224.2853-NODE-2853-length-16879-cov-3.514800_pt1 | contig 16879 bp, 19 predicted proteins | sample MGYA00580526_ERZ773224 | MGnify/ENA primary metagenome ERZ773224 (study PRJEB29015, sample SAMEA2737743) | human gut metagenome | biome: human gut; feature: human-associated habitat; material: faeces | place: China | collected 2012 ... | reverse complement strand
CTATTCAAAATCTAATACTTTCTATAAAGATTACGGCGGTCGCGGAATTTCTGTTTGTGATGAGTGGCATGATGTAAGAAATTTTTGTAAATGGGCGGATGAAACAGGGTTTCGAAAATCGTTAACCATTGAACGTATAGATGTGAATGGCAACTATGAACCATCAAATTGTACATGGATAACACAGGCAGAACAAAGCCTTAACAAAAGGAACACTATTAGAATTTGGTATGACGGCAAAATGATGCCGTTGCTAACCGTGGCAAGGAGACTTGGAATTAAAGATGTAACAGTACACAGCCGGTGGAAGTTGGGAATTAGAGACACAGAAAGATTGTTATACAGAGGTAGCTTATATGACTATAACAAAGAGCAGAGACTAAAGGCGGCTGGAATGGAAGGTGATTGAATGGCAGGATTTGATTGGAATGAATTTTTCGCCGCGTTTAAGGCAAATATGAAAAAAGAATATCCGAAGTGTACTGTTGACCGTTACACTACCCCAAAGCAATCACAGTTTCCATATTGTGACGTTGCACTTGGCGATAATTCCGGCGGTCACTATGATTTAGAGGGCAACGAGGGTTCGCAGAATCCCTTGATTGTGCTTTCTGTATATGCAACCGGAAGTACTGCAGACGGTATATGCAATCAGATCAGCCTTGCGGCAAAGAAAGTCATGCTATCATATGGCTTTCAATGCAAAGTCGGTCCCATACCGGCCACAAATGCAACTGACCCGAATGTAAAACGTTGGGTTGGGCGTTATCAGCGCATTTTCGGAAGTGGAGATGAACTGATGAAATTAAATTGAATGTTCCCGGCATTATGTCGGTAGCAGATAAACGAAACTTGGAGCCGAAAGGCTCTTATTTTTATGCACCGGACACGCACTCGAGACGTGTTCGCTGACCGCGTTAGATAGCGGTAGAAAGGATTTGAAGTATGCAAGCAGGAATTTCTACACTTGGCATTACTTTTGGCTATGGTGTTGAAGCTACAGCCGGAACAAAGCCAACATCATTTAAGCAGTTGCACAGAATCAACAAACTTGGCGGTATTTCAATTTCTAATGAGAAGATTGATGCGTCAGCACTTGAGGATTTCGTCAAGAGATATGTTCAGGGTATCGGCGATACAGGCGGCGAGTTCCCGGTAACTGTCAATTTTACACCGGAAACTAAGAAAGAGTGGGCGGATGTTATTTCAGCTTACAAGGCACTTACCGGTGGTAAGGCTATGTGGTTTGAAACCATCATCCCGGGATTCGATGAGAGCTTTTTCATTGTGGCACAGCCGCCAACAGCAATTCCACAACCGGAACTTGACCAGAATAATCTTCTTACAATCGACATGAACCTTACAATCGATGATTATAAGGGCATGGAAACAACCGTTGCACTGACAACGGGGGAATAACAGGCTCTGACGATCATAAGTCAGCAAACGATCAGAGCAAAAATACTACAGATGCTGGCACAACTAAACCATGACATAGGTATGGGGCGGTCTCAGGACTGCCCCTTTCCCTATAAATTAAATTTCTATCAGAAAGGGAAAGGTAAAACAGTATGACAACTTTAGTTATCAATGGAAACGAATACAATATCAAATACGGCTACTTGGCAACAGCGCGCTGCGGTGTGATTGACAAGGTGCAGGAACTGGAAGATATGACAAAAGACGGTGATGAATTAAATATGGAAGATATTAACAAGGTTCTTAAGATCTTGCCAGAGCTACTTCTTGCCGGACTGCAGAAGTGTCATTCGGACGAGTTCGGATATGATTATGATACGGAAGATGGAAAGAAAGAAGCCTTAGATAAGGCATACATCCTTTTGGATGATTACTTTGACGAGAACGACAAGACAGATATTATTGACCTGTTTAATATTCTCACAGACGAAATGGTTAAGAATGGTTTTTTAGCGAATGCGCTCCGGGAGGGAGCGGAAACACAGGAGCAGAAGCCGAAGGCTCCGGCGAAGAAAAAAACTACTCGGACTACCAAGAAAGCCACAGCCTAACATGGGAAACGTACCAGTCAATGGTACTTCCTTATTGGCTGTTAATTACTAAAGGGTACGGATTCACGCCGGACGACATCGGGCAGAGTTGCCCGACTGATCTGAAACCCTATGAAGATGCATATTCGCTGAAAATGAAACAGCGGGATGCAGAAATGTGGTCATGGTTCGGCAGATATGCTACATCTGCGGTTGGCGTGGCAGTTGACCACATCTTAAATGGACGCAAGGCAACTTCTGAATATGTCAAGCAACCACTCACACAAGAGCAGGAAGCGGCAGAAAGAAATATTCAGAAACAGCGAGAGTTGTTCGTTGCACAGCTTGAAGCTATGAAAACGAACTTTGAGTTGTCTCATCCGAAAAAGAATAAATGATATTTCAAGGGCGGTAGGGGTCAAATCCTATCGCCTTTTTAACCGGCTATCAATGTGGAAGATAGTCGCTAACCTAAAAAGTTATAGGAAGTTGGTGGAAGAATGGCAGATCTTGATTCTCTGCAAATTAAAGTAAATGCAAGTGCGGCAGATGCAAGCAAGTCCTTAGAAAAGCTTGCGGCAAGCATGAAAAGCCTGCGTGACAACTTAAATGTTGACACACAGAAATTGCAGGGTATTGCTACCAGCATCCGCAATCTGTCTGATGCGGCAAGTGGGTTTAAAGGTGGAAAATCCACTGAGCTTACATCCCTGTCGCGTGCATTGAAGTCTTTCAATGGCATTGACACGAATTCTATTTACGGCATCACTGCGGCGCTGAAAAACCTCACAAACGGTCTTTCCGGTGCAAAGAACATTGATGTAAGTGGAATTACCGGAGTTGCTGCTTCACTTGCCAAACTGGGCGGCAAAAACGCTACAACAGGTGTTTCTAACCTGTTGTCAATGAAAGATCAGCTTGCACAGTTCATCACTGGCATGAATAGTGTCGGATCGTTAAACTTTGATGTGTCCGGGCTGTCAAATCTCATTGCCGGTCTGTCAAGGATGGGCGGCAAGGCATCCACACAGGCTACCAAGAATCTGCCTACGATTTCTGCACAGTTGCAGAATTTCGTTCGTCAGATGAACAAGATTGGTTCATTCAACTTCGATATGACCAATCTTTCACAGATGGTCACTGCCATTGGTAAACTTGGTAGCGTGGCATCTGGCAGGGCGGTAAATAACATTCCTCTGCTTGCAAAGAATCTGAATGAGTTATTTGTAACTCTTTCAAAAGCTCCTAATGTCAGCGGGAACATCATCCGCATGACAGAAGCACTTGCAAATCTATCCGCAGGATTAGGACGGACGAGAGGTGCTACAGATAGGGCATCAAGTGGTTTTAGCCTGTTTGGTAAGAGCGCTGACAGTATGAAAACTAAATCCTTTTCTCTTGCATCCGCAATCGGAAAGGTATATGCAACATACTGGTCATTGTTCCGGGCGGTTGGTTTACTTAGAAATGCTATTGATATTTCATCCTCATTAACCGAGGTTGAGAACGTTGTAAGACAGACATTCGGAATATACGAAAATCTGATTAACGATTTTTCAAAGACTTGCATTGAAAAATTCGGTATGTCTGAACTGTCTGCAAAGCAGTTCGCAAGTCGTTTCCAAGCAATGGGAACTGCCCTTGATATTCCACAAGGGCAGATGGCGAAAATGTCTATCCGGTTGACAGAATTAGCCGGAGATATGGCTTCATTCTATGATGTGAGCCAAGAAGATATTGCCAAGAGTCTGCAATCTGTATTTTCCGGTACTACGGCACCTATGCGGCGTTATGGTATCGACTTGACACAGGCAACATTAAAGGAATGGGCATTAAAGCAGGGACTTGATGCGAACATTTCATCAATGACGCAGGCTCAAAAAGCTATGTTGCGTTATCAGTATGTGCTTGCGCATACAACCAATATTACCGGAGATTTCAAACGTACAGCGGATTCTTGGCATAACCAGATAACCATGCTTAGAGAGAACTTCAAAGCGCTTGGAGCGGTTGTTGGTGGTGGTTTAATCAATGCATTTAAGCCATTTATCAAGGTACTCAATGCAGTTCTGCAAAAGGTGATTTCTTTTGCGGAAATGGTCACAAATGCTTTAGGTTCAATCTTTGGATGGAGATATGAAGCAAGCAAGGGCGCCGGACTTGGTGGACTTGCTGATGATATTGGAAGTGCGTCTGATGGTATGGATGATCTTGCCGGTTCTTCCGGTGATGCCGCAAAAAATACCGGAAACGCCGCAAAGAAAGCTAAAGATCTTAAAGATAATGTCAACAAGGCAGTTCGTGCGTTTGATGAATTAAAGACCATATCACTTCCAGATAAGAAATCAAATTCCGGTTCCGGTTCTGGAAACAAAGGCTCCGGTTCTGGCTCTGGTGATGGTGGCGGCGATACCGGGAAATTGGTTAAAACCGACACTATTTATAAGGATTTCGTAAGCAACATAAAAGACCTTGAAGGACTTGGAGAAGCAATCAGAGACGCGCTTGTTAAAGCTGTTGGTGGTATTGAATGGGATAAAATCTATAAGAAAGCAGAAAACTTCGGAACTGGACTTGCAGATTTCCTTAATGGTTTATTTTCAGAAGATAAAAACGGAAACAGTGTATTTACTGCAACAGCAGATGTTATAGCCGGAGCCTTAAATACTGTATTATTTGCATCAAAATCATTTACAGATAAATTTAAGTTTGAAACTTTTGGCAATAACATAGCACATGGATTCAATCGCTTTTTTAAAAAATTCAAATGGAAAAAGTGCGCAGAAGCTATCAATGGATGGGTTGATGGATTCTGGAAGTTTGTAAGAGGATTTTTTGACGGATTAAGTTGGAAAGATATTTTTAATGGATTAAGAACATTTCTCACGAATTTGTCTCCAAGTTCCATAATGACCATACTTGGAGCTGCAGCACTTAATAAACTGGGGAAAAATTTCTATAAATTACTAAAAGATGCTCTTACAAAGAATCTTGATACGAAGTTAAGTAATGCGATAACAAAAAAACTAAGCGGGGTAAAGTTTGGTGGAGGTATAGCCGGAACCCTTGCAACGGGATTTTTGATTACAGCTACGGTTGCTGTGGCTTTAAAATTTACAAAAGATTTCAAAGAATGGCGAGACAATATAAAAAAGTATGGATGGAGCGAAGGAAGAAAGAGATCTGCAGAGAGCAATCCGGCAAATCCATATAAAAACGGAAGGGCTGTTTCTATTGAGGATAGAAAAAATTCCGCGTATGGAAATAAAGCAAACCCGTATGATAAAAATAGTAACTTCTCAAAGAATTTACAAGATATAAGCAACAAAATATCTGATTGGTGGGGAAGCGTTAGGGATAAGGCAAGACAGAATTCAAATTTGAATTCTGCTAATCCATATAATTCCAATAGCAAGTATTCGGGAAAAACGGAAAAAATTAAAAATGCCGCAAACCCATATGATACAAACAGCGTAAAATCTCACAAAACGCTTGAATTTCAAGCTAAAATCAAGACAAAAGCGTCTGAATTATGGACGAAATTAAAATCTGACTGGGATAAGATAAAAAATAAATATGCAGATTTTAAGGGCAGAATAAAAGATAATGCTAAAGAATGGTGGGAAAATACAAAGAAATACTGGTCTAAAAAAGTCGGTAAAGTGAAAGAATTCACGACAGACGTTAAAGATTCTGCTAAAGAATGGTGGGATAACACCCAAAAGTATTGGAATCAAAAAGTCGGACAGGTCAAGAAATTTACAACCGCCGTGAAAAATGATGCTGCTAAGTGGTGGGAAAATACCCAGAAGTACTGGAATCAAAAGGTTGGTAAGGTAAAAGAGTTTACTACAGGCGTAAAAAATAAAGCCGCAGAATGGTGGTCTAATGTTAAAAAATGGTGGGAAAGCACCATTGCCGGAAAAGAAGTAAAGAAATTTACTGCAAATGTCAAGAAAGCCGGAGGAACATGGTGGAAAGATGTAAGCAACGAATGGAAAGAAAAGGTTATCAATGCTGGAAGAACATTGAAAATTGGTATTTCATTTGCCGCGGATGCTCTGAAAAACCTGTGGTCTAGCGTATCGACATTCTTTAGCGGCAAAACAGTAAATGTAAAAACAAAAGGCTCTGCGGCTAAGAAAGCCGACGGCGGAGTATTCTCCGGTGGCCGTTGGCATGACATTAAACGGTACGCGGCAGGCGGTGTCCCGAATGTCGGACAGTTGTTCTGGGCGAATGAAGCCGGACCGGAACTTGTTGGAACGCTTGGCGGTCATACGGCAGTTATGAATAACGATCAGATTGTTGCGTCCGTATCGGATGGCGTTGCAAAAGCCGTAGCGGCTGTGCTTGGCTCAAACAAAAGCGGCAACCAACCAATCCAGATTACACTTGACGGAAAGGTTATTTTCGATAGCACAAGAGAATATGCGAATGATTACTTCCGCAGAACCGGAACCAATCCATATCCGGTATGAGCTAATGACAAACTACCTTGTTTGTGGTATATTTGATGTATATTACAGGCAAGGAGGAATTTGTTTATGAAACAAAGTAAATTCGGAATAGTAAGTCTTGTGTGCGGAATAGTTGGCATTTTGTTGGCATGTGTTGCCATAGGTGCCGTACCAGCAATAATCGGTCTTGTTTGCGCAGTGATTGCATTTACGCAAAAAGGAAAAGGACATGGTACTGCCATTGCGGGCTTGATCTGTTCAATAATTGCAATAATTATTTTCGTTTTCGCATCGCTTATATTTGATGGAGATGATTCAGATAAGCCTAAAAAGGTCGAAAACAGCCAAGAGACAGAGGCTGTGGATAATGCAACAGAAGCGAGCGAGGAAGTTTTTAAGGTAGGCGATGTTGCAGAAACAGAAGATCTACGCATAACATTTTTAAAAGCTGAACCGTTTAAAAATGAATATGACGAAGCATCAAAAGGGAATGAGTATTACAAATTTGAGTTTGAATTTGAAAATATATCTGATTCCGACCAATATATTTCTTCGGCTGGCTTTAATTGTTATGCGGATGGATATGATTCAGAAATGGCATATGCTGATGAAGGAAAAGCTCTTGACGCAACATTATCTCCTGGAAAGAAAACAAAAGGAATTGTTTGTTTTGAAGTACCGAAAAACTTTAAAGATATTTCACTCGAATATGAAACTGATTTTTGGAATGAATCAAAGGTTTGCTTTGAGGTGAAAAATAAATAATTACAGACAAGGGCATTAAAATACAGGGAAGGAGTTACATATGAAAATGTTTAAGAAAATTTTTGCAGTAGCGGCGTTATCGCTTTCAATGCTGACAACAAGTGTAGCGGCGCAGAACATTGTTGGTACACAGGAGATTGCACAGGCGGCAACCGTTAAGCTGAGCAAAAAGTCTGTTACACTTGATGTTGGTAAAACACAGAAATTGAAAGTTTCCGGAACAAAAGCCAAGGTTAAGTGGAGTTCAACAGATGCCAGTGTAGCAAAAGTAAGCCAAAGCGGTGTCGTGACTGCGGTATCGTCTGGAAGTACAACAATCAAAGCAAAGATTGGAAAGAAAACTCTTTCGTGCAAAATTACAGTGAAGGAAAAAATCAATAAGTTAGTATACGAGGATTCCAATATCAGAGTTTACTTTACCGGGTTGAAGAAAGACACATACCCAGATGAACTGATTGCTTGTTTGACGATCGAAAATTTGTCTGACAATAATTTGGAGATTAACAATTCCGATTCAACGTCTATCAATGACACTATGGTTGACGCTACTCTGTATCAAGAACTTGCACCACATAAGAAAGCGTATGTGACTATGTTCACTTATGATGATTACGCCGTTGGGCTGTCACTTAATGAAATAACAGATATTCAAACATCATTAGTGGTATGGGATGAAGATTCAATTGATAGTGATTATTATACAACAGAACCGATTAGTTTATTAAAATAATGTAATAAGCCGTGGAAACGCGGCACAGCAAGGCACCCTAATGGGTGCCTTTTGTGTACTCGAAAATATGTTCAGATTGCACAGCAAGCAGAGAGGGGTGTATAATATGGATAATACAAAAGAAAGAAGGTATAAGTTTATGAGACTATACAATATCTATTATATTTGCTGTGTGTGCAAAGATGAGATAGATAAAAATGTTAAAGTTCAGACCGTAAAAAATGCAAATGGGCAAATTGTTAAATACATGGTCATGGGATGGCCAGAACTGAAGGAATCATTGAAACAGTTAAATAATATTTCGTTTATGCGTAATGTTGTTGAAAAAGTGTACTGCACTATAGATTCATTGGATAGAGATAACCAACAACCTACGTTGTCTCCAACGAGAAAGGAAAGATTTGGCGTTGTTTTAGATGAATTAAAAATTTCTCTCAAAGCAATAAAGAATTTATATGAATCATTAGATATTGGGGAATCTCATGTTGGTATTGATGTTAAAATTCCAAAGTGTGAATCTCTGAAAGAGTATATGGATTACCTAAAGGAGATTGATTTTATTTTCACACAATGCCCTTATTTGCTGGCAAATGATGAAGAAATAAAATTCAATAACGTTGATGTTGGTTCACAATGGTTATCGTTCTTTTTAGCGGCTTCGGGAACATTTGGAATACTTAACAATCTTGCAAAGCTTGTAAGTAAAGCAATGGCTATAAAATCTAATATTCTTATTTACAAACAGCAGGAAGAACAGTTGGCGGCTATGCGATTAAAAAATGAAGTCATGGAAGAAACAGTCGATGTTTTCAAAAAAATGAAACAGAAGGTTTTGAACGATAGCGTAAGTGATCTTGAATCTGAACTTGGAGAGTTACAAGATGGAGAAGAACGCGGAAAAGTCGAGAAAACATTAGAGAAGATGGTAATGTTGATGGATAAAGGAGTTGAAATTTATTCGTCAATAGAGACACCAAATGAAATAAAAGTACTTTTCCCGGAAACTAAAGATAATCCAATTCTCCCAGATAATCTTGTGAAATTATTAGAAAAGAAAGAAGATACGGAAAACAAAAAAGAAGAATAAATGCAGTTATTATAACATCTACCACACGGTAGGTGCTATTTTTATACCCAAAATTACCGACTGTCAATCGGAGACAGCCGCAAACCCAAACAGTTAGGTGGTGGAAACATGGCATACGGCGGTTATCTGCTGAAAATCGGAGATTACAAGATTGATGCGAAAAAGTACATAAAGTTTGATTCTTATAGTCCGTATGTAAATATGCAGGATCTTGAGCCGTGGACGGACAGCAACGGTTATCTGCACCGGAAACCTGTGAAATTGAAAGTTGCTAAGATTGAATTTGAGACTCCGGCCGGACTTACCAACACAGAGTTTGCAGAGTTTATGAGAAATATCCGGAAGCAGTACACGGATGCAAACGGGCGGCAATGCTATTTCACCGCCTACATCCCGGAATACGATGATTATGTCACGCAGTTCGGGTATATCGCGGATTTTCAACCGGGTATTTACGGCATCAAAAACGGAGAAATCATTTATGATGCAATTAAGTTTTCAGTGATCGGGGGTGTATATCATGGATAAAGAACTGTATTTCAAAGAATATGCCGATAAGCAGATGCTGATTTCTGTTGACGGCACGAAGATTGCTTTTGATAACTCCATGATTGAATCCGAAGCCTTTGAGATGGATGAAAGTCTTTGTTCGGAATCCGAATTGAAGTTTGGCTCCTGTGAAGCGAATAGTGTGAAATTTACAGCCCACAACACGCCGGGCAGTATCGTAGGTAAGAATATCACGATCACAGAAACGGTTGACGGAGATACGGAACATCCGTTCCAGTATGGCAAATACAAGGTTTATTCAGATGTGCCAAGCAGTGACCGGACAAAGCGTGAAATTACGGCATATGATGCCATGTACGACATTATTAATGCGGATGTAAAGTCTTGGTATGCCGGACTTAGTTTCCCAATGAGCCTTAAACAGTTCCGGGACAGCTTTTTCAAATACTTAGGCATTGAACAGGCGGCGGCGACATTGCCTAACGATTCCATGACGGTCAATAAGACGCTTGTTGCCACACAGACGGACGATTCCAGCGCGGTCACAGAAGAGTCCGCTATCAGTGGAAAAACGGTTGTGACGGCAATATGCGAGATCAATGGATGCTTCGGGAACATGAACCGGGATGGAAAGTTTGAATATGTCTTTCTGAAAGCAATCACAAGCGCACTTTATCCGGCAGAGGATTTGTTCCCAGCAGATGATCTGTTCCCAAGTGATGCAAACACGGAGTCCATGACCGGGCATTACATTTCCTTTGATTACGAGGATTTCCAGTCGCAGGCGATTACACAGCTTGAAATTAAGACGAGTGATGATAATGCTGGGGCTATCGTGGGAACTGCAGGAAATAACTATTCGATTACCGGGAATTTTATCGTGAGCGATAAAACTGGGGCAGAACTTGAACAGATTGCGAATAATTTGTTGCCAATTATGGCGCAGGCAGCATATACGCCGATCAAAAGTTGTACATGTGTCGGCAATCCTTGTCTGATGCTTGGTGAACCTATTCGGTTTAATACTTCCCGGGAGATTGTGGAAACGTACCTTTTGCAACGGATATTAACCGGTGTGCAGTGCAAGAGAGACTCCATAACAGCGCAGGGTACACAGACTCATGCGGCAAAGGTTAATTCGATTCGTGATACGCTTGAAAGCGTGCAGAGACGGACAAGCAAGTTGGAGAGAAACGCTGATCATCTGCTATCCACATATGAGGACTTAGAAAAAAATACCTCTACGAGATTCGAACAGACGGATGAATTGATTGCTACAGAAGCAAAGCGTGCTACAGATGCAGAGGGCAAATTGGAATCTTCGTTTAAAGAAACCGCCGATTCTATTCAGATGGAAGTGAGCAGAAAGGTCGGGGAAGATGAAATTCGAAGCAAGTTTGCCATGAGCCCGGAAAATGTAAACATTGAATCCGGACAGATAAACTTTAAGTCAAACACGCTAACCATTGATTCCACGAATTTCCGGCTTGATGAATATGGAAAAGTGACAATTGTGGATTCACTGAATTTTGATTCAACAGCACTTGGCGATGATGTTGCAATTATCGGGCTTGACGGAAGGGGCAGACCCATGCTACAAAACATACTCATTGATCTAGACACTGTAACGGATCAGAATGGGGAAGCTATAGGGGATCATGCGAGCACAGCAGATCATGCAACAACTGCAGATTCAGCAACAACAGCTGAAAGCGCATCACAGTGCATAAAAGCATCGTCTGCATATTATTTGAAAGGTATTGGGCTAAGTGATTATGTACAAATTTCTGGAAATGGAAATTTAATTCCAAGTTCTAGTTCTGTATATTGTGGAACTACACCAAATCCATTTGCCGGTGGGTATTCTTCCGGTGGTTGGAAAACAACGTCTGACCGTAGAAAGAAAAAGGATTTTCGAAAACTGTTAGAGGATGATCGGTTTGAGAGATTTTTTAAGTTGCTACAACCGATGGAATATCGGCTTATAGAAAATGATGAGAAAATGCACATGGGATTTGTTGCACAGGATGTCGAACAGGCAATGACGGATTGTGACATATCTGAAAATGAGTTTTACGGACTGGAACATACAGTATTCTCCGAAAAAGATTTTGAATCTAACGAGGAATGGGAAAAATTCTTAAAGCAGAATGGTGGAGCAAATGATATGTATACATTGTGCTATCAAGAGTTTATTGCGCTTAACACTGCCATTATACAGAAACTGCAGAACAGATGTAACGATTTTGAACAAAGATTATCAGCGCTAGAAAGGATGAACCATGCAGAAAATATATAGTCGTATCAAATGGGAGAATCTTCCCAGCGAAAAAACAGCGGTAAATGAATCTAATCTTAACAAGATGGACTTGGCAGTTGACAATCTGGATGATCGTGTGGTTGCTATGGATGCGTCTAAGGTTGATTTGGCAAAGGCAAATGAGCTTGTGAAAGAAATTCTGTGGGATGAATCCAAGGGAACGATCACTGTTGTGAAAATGAACGGTTCCAAAGCAGTCATTGATACCAAGTTGGAGAAGTTGGCGGTAAACTTCAAGTACAATCCGCATACACAACAGTTGGTAATCACGCTTGACGATGGCACAACGCAGAATGTTGATTTGTCCGCTCTGATCACGCAGTATGAATTTATAGATAGCAATACCATTGCATTTGAAATTAGCAGTGACGGCAAGGTGTCCGCAATTGTGAAAGAGGGAAGTATCCAAGAAAAGCATCTGCGCCCGGATTATCTTGCAGATATTAAAGTGGAATCTGCCAAGGCTGTAGCATCTGCCAAAAGTGCAGGAACGTCCGAAACCAACGCGGCGGCAAGTGAAGCAACGGCGAAAAAGTCGGCTGATTCCGCAAGTGCATTTGCAACGGCTGCAGGAAAATCTGCAAGTGCAGCGGCCGCATCTGAAAAAAACACAAAGCTATCCGAAATTAATACGACTGCCAATGCAAATGTGGCAGAGGAAGCAAAGAACGCGGCTACAGCAGCAAGCGAAGAAGCGAAAGATCTCGTAACAGATGTTGAACAGAAGATAAAGGACGGTGCCTTTGCCGGTCCACCCGGAATCCAAGGTCCAAAAGGAGATAAGGGCGACAAAGGAGATAAGGGCGACAAAGGAGATAAGGGCGACAAGGGTGATACCGGAGAGACTGGCGCAAGCGGAATAATGACGCCGGTGAATGGTATGTATTACCTGTCTGGTGATCCGGACGGAAACCTCTGGTGCTATTACACAGATGGCGCTACTGCACCAAAATTTGAAACTGATAGCAATGGAAACATTTACTACATAACGCCGGATGCGTAGAAAGGATAGAATATGGCAAAAGTTTTAATCGGAAATTTTAAAGGCCCAAAAGGAGATAAGGGAGATACAGGAGAAGGAAAAACAGGACCAGCGGGTGCAGCTGGCCAGCGCGGTAGCCGTTGGTCGGAGGGAACGGCAATCACCGGCACAAGTACCACGGCAACTGTGTTTAGCGGCACCGGAATCGCAGATGCACTTGCAAATGATATGTACATGAACACATCCACTGGAAATGTGTATAGATGTACTGTTGGTGGTGCAGCGGCAGTGGCGAAGTGGGTTTTTGCGGGGAATCTAAAAGGTACGAAGGGCGATAAGGGAAATACAGGAGCGAAAGGAGCGACGGGGCTAAAGGCGTTGCAACCAAACCGGAGATGGATAAGCACCTTTACCACGGTTGGAGCAACCGCATCGGCACCGTTTACAGATTTTAATAGAAACCCAGTAGTTGGGGACGTATTTATGAACGCTGATGGAAACTCAAATATCGGGCAATGGAAAATTACCGCCATTTCTGGAACAACCGCAACATTCCAGCTGATATCGTATGTATCGGCAAAGGGCGCGAAAGGCGATACTGGTGCATCCGGAACGGCAGACACAACATTTACGGAAGCGGCTACATTAACTAAGCTTGCATCCGGAGAATCATTTAAAGCAATGCTTGGAAAGATTGCAAAGGCAGTGTCAACTATATTTGATAAGTTTGATAAAAAAAACATCGTCAATAATCAGACAACGACTGTGGCAGGATTTGCACTGGACGCACGACAGGCGAACCCGAATATAGACGGCACGTTGGCGAAACAGTTAAGTGATTTAAACGGCAGTCTAAATAGTAAGAAAATACCATCATTTGGCATCGAAAACATATTTACTGGAAACCCGTTTTGTATAGTCAACAATGGTTCCGATGTAATAAGTGTACAAACCGATTGGGATATATACAGTGGCGGCTATAGGGTCAAAAACATAAAGTATCCTGCAGGAACGGCTACTAATCTTACGGTCTCATTATCGTTACCTGCTAATAGCATTGTTATTGTTGATGTAAATACACTTAATGGAGAGAATATTGATATACAAGGTTCACTAATTCGATGCAATTTGTCAAATAGTGCATCAGTATGTAATCTATCCATTAGATTCACAGGACGTACAAGTCAGATATTATCTGATATTAGATATATGCCGTTAGTTATCCACTTAGGTTAAAGAAAGGAAGGTAATAAAAATGGACAAAATTATCCTGAAAAACAAAACAGAGTTCGAGGTTGCTGAAGGAGCGAGTCTCGGCAATATTCAGATTCAGTCGAAAGACTTTGATGGAATTAAAGCAATCACGGATGCTTTTACTGCAGACAACATTGCGGAAGTAACATTTAAACACAATAATGAGGTATCCGGAAAGTACACAGATCTGAAGTGTGATGGGTTTACATACGCACCGAATACGGACGAGGCCGGCAAGGAAGATGGAACATATACTGTTACAATCCGCTTGCGAACCAAAACCGAAATTGAAAAGCGTCTGGATGCACTGGAAACAGGACAGGTAACATTGCAACAGGGACATGAGTCCAATGCTGGAGCCATCGAAGATCTGGCCGGAATGATCGGAGGTGAAGAATAATGGCATGTAGCAATCTTATTAAATTCTATGTCCGTCGGATTACGGTTGATAAAAAAATGACGATTGATGATGTGCCAGAACGCTGGCGCGAACAGGTTCGGGCAGAAATCGAAAAACAAAATAAGGCAGAGTAGAAACATGGAGCGCACCTTGCGCTCCTTTTTCGTGCCGGAAAGAGGGTAGGTTATGGATGAAACAGAAAGAGAGTTTGAGCACCGTCTCACAGAGACAGAACAGCGGTCGAAGTCGAATACGCACCGGCTGGACAAGCTGGAAAAGGTCACAGAAGAAATCCATACCATGAGTGGAACAATGGTTCAGCTTGTGGAAGAAATCAAACACACGAATGAAAATGTGTGCTCACTTGATGAAAAGGTAGACCACATAGATGCACGTGTTGACGATATGGAACGTGCACCCGCGGAAAACGCGAAAAAGTATAAGTCAACAGCAGTAACCGCGATCATCAGCACAATATCCGGGGCATTTGCAACCGGTTTGATAATGATGATTGCTCAATATATAAAATAAGAAAGAAAGAGGTATTTATTATGATGAAGAATTGTGTTTTTAAGCCAAGCGTTGATACTCAAAAGTGGTTCAAGAAAACCGCGATCAGATGCGTGAGAACATTTGCTGCAACCGTTGTGTCGTTACTTCCAACAACCGCAGCTACACTTGGTTCGGTTAATTGGCAGCTTACATTCAGTTCAGCAGCACTTGCTACCGTGATTATTTTTTTCACATGCGTAGCCGGCATTCCGGAAGTGGAGGAGGAGTAGTATATGGCAGTTAAGAAAGTGATTAAGGCAATCGCAAAAACTTTATTTGCGAATCCTAAGAACTATGGGGGAAAGCGCAGTCTTTCCTCTATCAAGTACATAGTTATCCATTTTACCGCAAACGATGGGGATCATGATGAGTCGAATGCAAACTACTTTCGCAACAATGTAGTCAAGGCATCGGCTCATTATTTTGTTGATGATGATTCCTATACGAAGTCAGTGCCGTTGCACAATATCGCATGGTCTGTTGGCGGTAAAAAGTACCCGAACTGCGCCAAGACTGGCGGCGGTAAGTATTACAAAATCTGTACCAATACCAACTCAATCAACATTGAGCTGTGCGATACGGTCAAAAATGGAAAGATTTACCCTACACAGGCTACAATCAACAATGCACTCGTGCTTACTCGGAAGTTGATGAAGAAGTACAATATTGACAAGTCCCATGTCATTCGACATTTTGATGTTACCGGAAAGCCTTGCCCGGCATACTGGGTTGATGATAAGAAGTGGAAGAAAGAATTTTGGAACAAACTGTAAGAGACAGACCGAGAGAGTATCGTAATGGTATTCTCCCGGTTCTTTTTATTTCCAGTAGTTCCCTATTTCTTCCTTATGTCGATTTCAAGTATAATTTCCGCATGAAACTGCTGATATGGGAAGAACGGACGAAAAAGAATATGTCGTTGCGGCAATTATCCGCGCGAACAGGAATAAGCCATGCGGCATTGAATAATTACGAAAATGGCAATAGATACCCTACTATAGAGCAATTGGAAAGAATTGCCAAGGCTTTACATATCAAAATATCCGATCTATATGATTCTGATTTCAAATAATGTACACATATGTTTACATATCTTTACGATGTATTGATTTTACAATATTTTTCCTTTATTGTTATATTATAACCAATTAGTTAAAATTACATATTGCAATAAACAAACACATGTTCTATAATCTGCTTAAGGACATTTTCGGGCAACTTGATAATTTTGTATGGCATAGAGGAGCGCGGGGTTACATGAAGGAAAAGACAGAGCAGTACAGCACAGAAGAATACAGAGAAAAGTTAATCCAGATTTTTAGAAAAATGAATGACACCAATAAGTTAAAATTTTGGTATCGGTACATAAGTGCAATAGAAAACGGAGAGGATTAAACCTCTCCGTCATGTTCCTTGGAATACATCAGATCAATCATATCATCTACAGATTTTTTGTTTTCACTTATCAATGACATATAGCGAGCCATTCTATCGGCAAACGCCGGATCATTTTTTACACTTTTCGTGATTTTTATCAACAGATCAGCATTTTCATCTGAATATAAAGAATCCGTTTGAGAATCCTTCCCTGTCGTAAGATATTCTAAACTAACACCAAAGTAATCGGCTATTTTTTGTAACTTTTCTTGTTTCGGAACGCTTCTCCCGTTTTTCCAATCTGTAAATGTGGAACCTGCTATTCCAGTTGCCTTCCCAACCTTGTATGCAGTAACACCTTTTTCATTAAGCAATTTCAAGAAAATTTCGTACATTTTATCTCCCTTAAAAAATACTTATGAAATCATAAATA